>Ga0157371_10000025_pt1 | contig 279746 bp, 244 predicted proteins | sample C45metaG_FD_113462 | JGI IMG/M metagenome (GOLD analysis project Ga0157371, IMG submission 113462) | Corn rhizosphere microbial communities from Kellogg Biological Station, Michigan, USA - C4-5 metaG | ecosystem: Host-associated > Plants > Roots > Rhizosphere > Soil | place: USA: Michigan... | reverse complement strand
CTCTTGTTTTTTGAAAAGCAGGTTCCTGTTCTTTTCGGTTCCGCCAGTCCTGCCATCCGCTTTATCCCGATGAAAAATCGGGATGCCCGCTTCTGTCAGGTTTAGATAACAATGTTACGGTGCAAGAAAACGTTCGAGCTTATAGTCACTTATGTCTTACATGGTTCAAAACTGTATCGCTTAAGATTCTTCACTGCGTTCAGAATGACAACTAATTGTAGCTTCAATGCCAGGGGCCTTCGACTAAGCTACCATCCACAAACTCCAATAGCATGGCTGTCATCTCGACCGGAGCAACGCGAAGTGGAGAGATCTATTTAGTTAGATTTTGCTTCGCAGAGCCATCGGGTTCTCGACTGCGTTGCACCCGATGGCTATCGGGTCCGCTCGAAATGACGGTAACACGAGGGAATTTTTACATGAAGATTAATTACTGTCACTCATGTTGATTTTAAGCGATTAATTAACCCTCAGGATGACAATAGAGGGTAAATTGACTTTAGACTAGGAACTTAAGACCCAAGACTAAAAAAATTAAACCCTCGCGTATTTCTTCACCATATCATCAATGATCTGCGCGGTTTCATCAGGAAAATTAAATTCGTGCTTTTGAGGATTTTCTACCCAGTTTTTAACAATCGGCAGCCAGTTTCTGGTACTTCCCCAAATTACTGGTAAACCGAACTGTTTTAAAGCATAAGCATTACATTGCTGTTCAAACTGGAAACGCATAGGGGCTACCAATAATTTTTTCTTCAAATAAAGTGCTTCTGCCGGGCCTTCAAAGCCTCCACCGGTAAATAGCCCTTCGCAGGTGGCCAAACTTTTATTAAATTTCTCGTTATTAACCGGCTCTACAAAAACATTCCCTTCCTGATAGGCAACTTTGCTGTGTTTAGAAAAAACCTGCCAGGTAACTTCAGGGAGTTGTGTAAAAAGCTTCACCAGGCGTTTATCATCAATGGCTGGAAGATAGACCGTATAATGCCCTAAATTTTCACTTTTCAGATTTCGGATCTCTGCCCTGATGACCGGAGTATGAATAAAACTATCGTAGCGATCGAAATGAAAGCCAATGTGGTATTTGGTAGGTGCATAGCGGCTCAAAATAAGCTTGCCCCAGTCTAAAGTTCTCGGGCGTGGTACTTTTTTAGATTTAAATGCAGCCTGATGGCTTAAAGAGACACATTCGATGCCCTGCAGTTTACAGGCCCAGGCACTCACGGGCTCAAAATCGTTAACGATCAGATTATAATCTTTAAGTGGCAGCTGCTTCATATCTTTCCTGAAACGAAAAAGATTCATGTTCAGCCAGGTTTTAAAATGGTCTACACCACCTTTTTTTCCAAAGATAAAACTGAAACCATGTAATTGGTATTTTACGGGCTGACTGAGTTTCACATCAGCCTGGGTACCACTCACTAAAATATCCAGTTCGCCATATTTTTGAAGCAAGGGAATAATTTCCCTGGCTCTGCTGATATGACCATTACCTGTCCCCTGTATTGCGTAAAGTATCTTCATTTATGCCCGAATATCTAAAATTATTGGGCAATTTCATATTTTATATTCTGTAAAAGAATATTTATGTCGAGTTTACTTTTTAAATCTTCAGCATCAGAAAGAATTCCCTCATCTAACTGGTCTTTTGTAAAGTGTTGATGCTCATACTTAAATACGGTCCAGTTTTTATCCTGATATTCTAACGCGGTTAAACTTTCTACCCAATCGCCGCTGTTGAGGTAAGTTACTTTTCCATCTTCAGTGGCAATTTCGCGTTGCTCGGCCTGATGAATATGACCGCAAACGACATACTGATAACCTTTTTCGATGGCCAGTTCTGCTGCAGTTTGTTCAAAACTATTAATAAACTTAACGGCATCTTTAAACTTAGCTTTGATTTTTTTCGAAAAACTCATCTTCTCCCTTCTAAATGCGGTAAGTACCCAGTTTACAAAACTGTTAATAAGGATCAGCGTATCGTAACCCACCGCTCCTGATTTAGCCAGCCATTTAGAATGCTGCATGGTGACGTCAAAAACATCACCATGAAAAAACCATGCTTTTTTACCATCAAGCTCTAAAATCAGCTTATTTTGAAGGTGAAAAGTACCCATCTCCATGCCGTCGAATTTGCGGAGCATCTCATCGTGGTTCCCGGTCAGGTAATGCACCTGAACACCCTCTGAAACAAATTTCATCAGTTTACGGATTACTTTCATGTGCGACTCGGGCCAGTAACTTTTACTAAACTGCCAGATATCGATGATATCACCGTTTAGGATCAATGTTTTGGGTTTAATGCTTTTCAGATACTTTAAAAGTTCTTTTGCATGACAGCCATAAGTACCTAAATGTACATCGGAGATTACGACTACATCGACATTTCTTTTATCCATAAAAGGGAAATTTTAGGGGGAAGGATATTGTTACCGCCCGGTTAAAGCAGTTTAGAGATAAATTAGTTGTGTTACCACTCTTCTTCCTCATCGAGTTTTACCTCAAAAGGGCTAAAGAAATAAAGTACGACAATTAATAAGCATACGGCAAAGAATGACTCTAACATATCACCTGATTTTTCATTACAAAGATAAGATGCTGTATATCAAACAAATGTTACGACATTGTTAAATTTTGTTACAAGTTGGTTCAATGGTTCATTAGTTCGTTGGCCATTGGTTCATTTGTCATTGGTTCACTAGCTATTTGTTGACTGGTTATTGGTTTATTGGTGTTAATTGATATGGCCTCCGTTTAACCGCAGAGTACGGAAAGGGAAGGCGCAGAGGGCACAGAGTTGGGAGCATAGTTGATATGAATAATAGACTGCGGACTGATAATCTATTTTTGCGTCGTCATCCTCGCGCAGGCGGGGGATCTTAAAGCACACGCTAGTAGTGATCCTTGTGAGATTGCAAACCTGTTACCCAAAAAACCATCACTCAAATTAATTTTTACGCAATACCCTCAAAATGACAATTGCGCTTTATAGATCCTGAAACAAGTTCAGGAAGACGATCGCGGGTGTGAATGCAGAGCATCATAACGTGCTTAGTAAACTCATCTCAATAGATCCTTTGACTACGCTCAGGATGACAAATTGCGGGGATTGAGCTTGGGTTAATGACTTCCGACCCAGAACAGCAGCCCCCGTACTAAAAAACAAAACCCCGCAAGATTGAATCCTGCGGGGCGTAAATCTATTTAAAGAGATATTAAGCTTTAACTGCTTTCTTTTTCTTCTTTTCTTCTGAATAAAATCCAAAGCCCAATCCGGCCAATAACAAGATCGATCCTGCCAAAGAGATTTTCTCGCCCGTGTAATAAGATGTTGGATGGAAAATAAACTCAAGTTTATGGTTACCTGCCTCTAACTGCGCTGCACGTAAAACATAATCGGCCCTGAAGTATGGCTTCTCAACTCCGTCGATATACATTTTCCAGCCTTTATCATAATAGATCTCAGAAAACACTGCTATCACGTCTTTAGCGGTTGAATATTCGTAAGTTAAATGATCAGGATTGTAGTTCGTTAATTTAATAAAACCCTCCTGACCGGTTCCTAAACGCTTGGTATCGATCGATTTTTTGAAACTTTCGTCAACAATAGCCTCCTTCTTCGCATCAAAACTGCTTATTGCCTTCATTTCTTCGTCAGCATTTTTAGCAAACTGAACACTTTGTACAAACCAGGCATTACCTGCAGCAGTTGCATTGCGCTGCATTTTATACGATCCGTTTTGCGGATCCTGTGTAATGATATACTTGGTATTTAACATATCCAGAACATCCTGGTTAACACTTTTAGTAAATTGATGCTGAATGAGTTCATCAAAACGTTTCAGTTTAGCGGCATGATAACCACCGATTGTTTTATGAAAATTAGAGGTACTGGCATCGCTAAAAGTATTTATAGAAGCATCAAATACCCTAAAATCCGGATCTTTATCAGCCATGATAAAATTATCAACGTCTCTTGGCTTAAAGAAGTCTGAAGCTGTTTTTTTGTATTCAAAGTTTTGGTTATTCAAATACCTACGATCCACCTGCCACATATCTACCAAAATAGCCAGGCCTAACAAGCCTAAAGCCAGTTGTGCATTTAATTTCCTGGTAATAAATGCCCAAACTATTCCGAAACCAATAACCACAAAAAAGAATGAACGTAAAGCATCTGCGCGTCCTATTGCAATTCTGTCCTCAACTAATCCATTCGCTATCTTTTGCGCTACGGCAGCATTATTTTGCAAAGACTGCGTTAAAGCCTGCACAATCTGCATATGGTTTGATGCTTTAAAACTGAAGAACATTGTAGGCACGATGGCTACAATTAAAGCAAAACCACCGGTAATAGCAGCAGACCAGGTTAATTTCCTGATCAATACCTTTTGGTCTGTATTCCCATCCTGGATTTCCTTTATTGCCAAAATTGCCAAAATTGGAACCATTAAACCAACTACTGCCAAAATTGATTCAACAGCTCTGAATTTATTATAAAGCGGGAAATAATCGAAGAACAGATCACTTACCATAGGGAAGTGACGTCCAAAAGAAAGCAGAATGAATAAAACTGTTGTTGTCAATATCCACCACTTTAACTGGCTGCGAACAATGAATAAGCCAAAAACAAATAAGAAACAGATAATTGCACCGAAATAATAGCCGCCTTGTGTAAATGGTTTCTCTCCCCAATACTGTTGCATATTTAATTGCCCTCCCAATTGCTGGATAGCCTGCGCAGTTTGAGTGGGGTCACCTCCTGTAATTTCGGCAACAGCTTTATACATATTCCCTTCAGGTTTTACTAACTTATCTACTCCTGAAGCGCCTCCATATAAATCTGGAATTAAAAAGGTAAAACTCTCCCCAACCCCCTGGCTCCATTGGTAAGCATACTCTTTCGACATGCCTGCCCCTTTTTCCCCCGGTGCCGCTTCTGTAGCTGTTAGATTAGATTTTCCACGGTTTGTTTCTTTTGCATATTCTGCGGTAGACCATAATAAACTTGCGTTAATCATTAAAGCAATAGCCACCGAAAAAGCAAGAAAACCAAACGATTTTAATAAATTTGAAACGGTTTTATTCTTAAATGCCTGGTAAAATTCTACAATAACGAATATAAAAATAGCCAGCATCAAATAGTACGTCATTTGAACGTGGTTCGTTCTTATTTCAAGGGCTAAAAATAGTGCCGTTAAACTAGCTCCATACCAATATCTGCCCCTTAACGTTAACAATATACTCGCTATTATTGGCGCGAAAAAACCAATTGCTAATGCCTTACTACTGTGCCCACTTGCAATTAACACAAAATTGTACATTGTAAATGTAAAGGCAATTGCACCTGCCGCAGCGAGCCACGGATTAACCTTTAACACAATAAACAGGAAATAAGCGCCTAAAAGCAACAAAAGAACCGTACCTGTTGGATTTGGCAAGGCTTTAGTAATTAAAGCAATTCCATAAGTAGCCCCATTATAGGCATAAGGTACCCAAATTTGATAGGCAGGCATGCCACCAAACATCTGGTTGGTCCAAAGTGGTGCCTTTCCATCCTTTTCTTTAAAGTCCATAATTTCCTTCTGCATCGCTTGTGATTGGATCACATCACTTTGCGCTGGGGCTTTACCTACCAAGACAGGATTGAAGTAGGCAAAAGTAATGACTACAAAAAATGCAATAATGGCTAAGTGAATGCCATTTTTATTAAACCAGTTATTCATTAAGGTTTGTTTAAGTTTAAACGAACGTCAAAAATAAAAAATTGGGCGGTATAAAAAAGTAATAAATTAAATGCATGCTGAATAAAAAATTAGATTTGTAATAAAGAATAAAAATTCAACCTATTTATTATGAGAAAGTTTGTCGTTACAATTGCTCTTGCTTTATCATCTTTTTCTTCGTTTTCTCAGCTGGTCAGTTTAAATAATGATGAAATCAAAAAGCTAAAAACACAGATCAAAAACGACATTGAAACCAAAAAACTATACCTGGGCGCTGAAAAATCGGCATTAAATTATTTATCCGGGCAACCCAACCCAATTGATACCATCCGGACTGAAGGGTTATTGCAGGGAAATCCGAAAAAAGAGACAACCAGGTTAGCCCTGGCAGACATGAACAAAATGTTTGCACTGGCCTTACAATACCGGATTACCGGTGATCAAAAATATTTAAACAAATGTGTAGAATTTCTTGGTGCATGGGCCAAAATCAATAAACCAAATGGTGATCCTATTGACGACACCAATCTGGATAAGGCCATTGAAGCTTACGACCTGATTAAAAAAGACATCCCAGCAGCTGATAAAAAACAGATTGAACTATGGCTAACTGAAACGGCTTTAGCAGAAATTAATAGCAAGCGGATGAAAACAGGGAGAGCCACCGCCATTAACAACTGGAACGCGCACCGCCTGAAAGAAGTTGGTGAAATCGGTTACACGTTAAACAATCAGGATTTTATCAGGTGGGCCATAGACAATTTAAAAAGCCACATCAATATCAATTTATATCCCGACGGAACAAGTTTGGATTTTAAAGAGCGTGATGCCATGCATTACCACATTTACGACCTGGAACCTCTGCTAAAGTTGTGCATTATGATTGATAGGGCGAACGGCCCAAACTTTTATACTTACGAGTCGCCTAAAGGATCTTCGATCAAAAAATCTGTAGAATGGCTGATCCCGTATATTAATGGTGAAAAACAACACGAAGAATACGTCAATACAACCGTTAAATTCGACCGGGACCGGGCCAGGAACAATGAGCCTGGATTTGCTCCCGGGACAATGTTTAAACCCAGTCTGGCTTTGCCGGTATTAAGGTTATCGCTTTATTTCAATCCCGCGCAAAACGACCTGTTAAAAAATGTAAGCGGCAACTCCGGTAACTGGCAAAAGGTACTCGACGAATTAAAGCATAAACCATAAATATTTTCAAATTAAATAAAGTTTCAATAATTTTTGAAAGTTTAAAAATAACTTTATACATTTGTATATGGAATTAGCAGCAGCAAAATTAAAGTTTATAGAAGCCTGGGGCAAATTGGGCTCAGAATGGGGAATTAACCGCACCATGGCCCAGGTACATGCGCTATTGTTAATTTCGCCCGAAGCGTTAACCACCGAAGAAATTATGGAGCAGCTCAGTATTTCGAGGGGCAATGCGAACATGACCCTCCGCGACCTGATTGGTTGGGGACTGATTGAAAAGCAACATAAGGCCGGTGAGCGGAAAGAATACTTTTTTGCGGATAAGGATGTTTGGAATATTGCCAGGCAGGTGGCTAAAGAACGCAAAAAAAGAGAACTGGAACCTGTTTTAAAAATTTTAAACGAACTATCTGCCGTTAATGGCGATGAAAAAGATCCGGAGTTCCTTACCTTCAAAAAATCTATAAAAGACATTAATAAATTAGCAGGCAACGTAGATAAAACTTTAGAAATGATGCTTAAGGCAGAAGAAAGCTGGTTCTGGGGTTCGGTGTTGAAGGTGTTTAAGTAGATTTGAGAGGGGAGATGTGAGATAGGAGTAGCAAGTATTAAGACTGATCAGGAGTATCAGGACCGATAGAAAAGTCCGTCATTGTGAGGTACGAAACAATCTTACAACGGTAGCAGGAAAGTGATGGCAAGATAAATGGATTAAATAGTAAGATAGAAATAGCAAGTACCAAGACAGATTTACTTTATACCCTAAACCTTCGGCCTCACACCCTAAACCCCAAAAAAGCCTTACCTATTGTTCGGCTTTATTTTTTAATCAAAACTTTCACATTTTACTGAAAGTATTAAAATTTAAATAAAATGAAAACGCTTAAAAACCACGTAATTTTATTTGACAATGAATGCCCGATGTGTTATGCCTATACCAAGGCCTTTGTAAAAACAGGCATGCTGACTCAGGATGGTCGTGAGGCTTACCAGGAAATGCCACAAAATATTTGCCCGCTCGTAGACCAGCAAAGAGCTGCCAATGAAATTGCGCTCATTAATACCGAAACCGGTGAAGTTACTTACGGCATCCAGAGTTTGTTCAAAATTATTGCACACGCTATGCCCTTTTTTAAGCCTTTATTTTTGTTTAGTCCATTTGTTTATCTGATGCGTAAATTTTATGCATTTATTTCTTACAACCGTAAAGTAATTATACCTGTTGCAGTAAAAGTAAACAGCTTACAGCCAACTTTTAAACTCCACTACCGCATCACCTTCCTGCTTTTAACCTGGCTTATTACGGCGTATATATTAACAGATTATGCACATCTGCTTACCGGTTTTGTGCCACTGGGCAGTAAATACCGCGAATACTTCATCTGCGGTGGACAGCTGTTTTTCCAGGGCGCCATCATTAGCTTTTACCGGAAAGAAAAACTTTGGGACTATCTGGGTAATATGATGACGATTTCATTCGCCGGTTCATTGTTGCTCCTGCCTGTTTTGGCGTTGTCAAAATATCTTGATATCCAGCCTGTATTTTTTGTTCTATACTTTTTAATGGTTGCAGGATTGATGTTTTTAGAGCATATCCGCAGGAGTAAATTATTAAAAACAGGCTGGTTAATGAGCATTACCTGGGCACTTTACCGCTTAATTGTTTTGGGCTTAATCTTAATTTTATAATCATATCATGAAATACAGAAAAATTGTACTGGCCGGCGGAAATGGTTATTTGGGCAATGTATTGGCGAACTATTTTAGCAGCATGGCTGATGAAGTGATCATTCTGGCCAGAAAGGCACAAGCCGAAACGGGCAATATTAAAACATGGGTATGGGATGGCAAAAACATGGGTAAGTGGGCGTACGCCTTACAAGAGGCTGACCTCCTGGTCAACCTTTGCGGAAAAAATGTAAACTGCAGGTATACTGAAAAAAACAAAAAAGAGATCTTTGATTCAAGATTGATCCCCACCCGTTTACTGGGCAAAGCGATCGAAGAAATGGAAAATCCGCCAAAACTTTGGATCAACATTACTTCAGCCACCATTTATCGCCATGCCGAAGACCATCCGCAAGATGAGTTAACGGGCGAAATCGGTGAAGGTTTCTCTATTGAAGTTTGCAAAGCCTGGGAAAATAGCTTTTTTGAAACAGACACGCCCAATACCCGAAAAATTGCCCTTAGAATGGGCATCGTTTTAGGTCTGGAAGACGGAGCATTTCCACGCTTACTTAACCTGGTGAAATTGGGTATGGGTGGCAAACAGGGCGATGGCGAACAGTATATGAGCTGGGTCCACGAAGAGGATGCTGCAGGTAGTATAGCATGGCTACTTAACCACCCAGAAATTGAAGGAATTGTAAACTGCACGGCACCGGAAGTGATTAAAAACCATGTTTTTATGCGCAGCATCAGAAAGGCCTTTGGTCGCAATTTCGGTTTGCCTGCTCCAGCCTGGTTATTGGCTATTGGTGCAAAAATCATCGGAACGGAAACAGAACTGATTTTAAAAAGCAGGTGGGTTAAGCCAGCAGTGCTATTAAATAGTGGATTTGAGTTTAGATACGAAAAGATTGATGAGGCAATGGCAGCGCTGAGCAGGAAATGATAAGGTAATTATAGCTAAACGGAAGCGTATGCCAACAATTACCTTAAAAACATTGATTGATGCACCAATTGAGCACTGTTTTGATCTGGCTAGAAGTATTGATCTTCATTTACTGTCGATGAAATCGTCTGGAGAAGAAGTAATAGCTGGAAAAAATAGTGGTATGATCGACCTGGATGAGTCAGTTACCTGGAGCGCCAGGCATTTTGGCATTTTGTTCGAAATGACCAATAAGATTAGCGCAATGGAATATCCAACGTTCTTCATTGACGAGATGATTAAGGGACCTTTTAAAAAACTCCACCACCAACACCAGTTTAAAATAATAGATGCTCAGACAGAAATGACTGATGTTTTTGAGTTTCGGGCGCCGTTTGGTTTATTAGGCCAGCTGGTAGAAAAAATATTTCTTCAAAAATATATGTTGAAACTCATTGAGAAAAGAAATGAGGTAATCAAATTTCAGGCTGAAACAATGTGTGCTATAGAATAAATGCATGTTGAATTTTAACAAAAAACCCCGAAACAAGTTCAGGGTTTAGTTTTATTTCACTTCTTCGTAGTCTACGAAGTCTCCGAGTTTATCTGTTTTACTTTGATCGGGTTTTGGCGGCATATAATCTATTGAAATAGAGCCTTCTGGTTTTGACCGTCTTTGTTGTTGTTGTTGTCCTGTAGCCTGATTTTGCATTTTGCTGGCCAGGTTATTAAACAACATTGGCAGAACTAACCTGATCAGCATTCTGATCAGCCAAAGTACCAATATTGTGATAAAAATGAATTTTACTAAACCTAATCCCATTCTTTAAATTACTGTTGTTACAAATATAGACGTCGTAACATTTATTTTGTTACTTTTTTGGCCTTTAATTGCAATCCGATTACAAATATCATACACAAATAAGGCTAGAAAGGTTTTAATATCGTCATTATTCTTCAACAATTTCAGCTACACGTCCTATCTGACCATCTTCAAGCCTCACTTTTATTCCTCTGGAATGAAACGCGGAAGAAGTAAGTAAATCTTTCACCACGCCATAAGTGATGTTCCCTGACCGCTGATCTTTCTTCAATATGATTCCGACTTCCAAGCCTGGATAAATGTCTTTTCTGTTTTGCCCGTTCATTGTGCTTAATAACTTAATAAAAACTTCAAAAATCTATAATTATTTTGAATGTTAAGGTAATTTACTAAAATCTATTTCCGGTTTTTTGCCCTTTGATGTTCTGTTGAAGATTTTTCCTGCAGTGGTATAATCGTTAAAAAAGCCACCGTTCTTTAAATAAAAGGCACCGTTGTCAACTCCTCCCTGATAATCCATCCGATAGCTTTTTGCACCAGTATTATCGGTAGTAAAGCGGGCTGATTTTAATTCAGTCCATGTTCCCTTATCATCGCAGATCCATTGGTTATCAAACAAAACTTTTCGCGATAAGTCTCCGTGTACGGGTGAGAAGTTTTCTAAAAAAGAATGGAAGCGCTTTAAATAGGTTTTTGTTTGCGGCCTGGTAAAACTGGCGATCAATTGCCATTTATCGGTTTCAGGAGTAAAGAAATAAGCAGTATATGTGGTTAGGCTATCTTTTCCGGGTACGCCATGCAGTAAGAATTTATAGGTGTTTCCTGCTTTCCACATGTAGTTCAGGTAACTCTGACCTCCGGCGCCTTCATTACCAAACTCCCCGGTATGTACACCATCACCTTTCTTAAGCATTTTAATTTTGTGCGATACGGGAATACTTTTCGGATCGTCTGTATTAAAAGGACTCCATACTGAAAATAGAATATGTCTTTCAGTCGGACTGTTAGCCTGCATGCCAAAATAACCTTCGCCAAAACCACAAGCCATAAAATAGGAGCCTAAAATATCTTGTCCCTTAGGCACGGTTACTTCGTTATAATACCATTCTGCATTTACATTTTCTGGTTGCTGATAATTTAAGTGCACCGATGGTCCTCGTCTGCCCCAGTGGAAAAAGTTGCCTTCATTGTTTTGAACATAAGCCATTTTGGCTTCGGCAGCTGTGCCGCTGATGGATAAGGTTTTTATCGAGGGAAACCTGCCGGCACTTTTGCTTATTCCTTTGATGGTTATGGACACGTATCCGGTATCGTTAATAATCCACTCGCCAATTTTACCATCAAAGTTTTTTTTTTCATCAAAAACGACCTTTTTGGGTTGATTGTTTATGGAAAATTCTAAAGTAGATTGTCCTTCAATAACAGGTTTATCGCTAATAGAAACGACCAGAACACCTGGTTTTGAAACCCGGAGGTATGCCGTAAAATACTCTTTTGGGTTGGTCCAGTTTACGATTCCATTGCTGGATAATGTTTTTTCTGAATCCTGATGTAAAGAACTGTAAGCATTGCCTGCGAGTGGCAGGGAAATTGCCGCAGCATGTTGGGCCTGACTTTTCAGACCGATAGCGCCGAGTACGATCAGCGTTACGAGTTTAAAAGATTTCATTGAATGATTTTTAGATAACTTATTGAACAGCAATTCTAATTTAAATTATCTAAAAATCAATCTTTAAAACCAAATCGTTACTTGCCGAATTTTTCGTTAAACATTTTCTCTAACGCAAACATTTCGTCGCGCAGCTTTGCAGCTTGTAAAAAGTCCATATCTTTTGCTGCTTTCTGCATATCCTTACGTGTAGTATCAATTGCCCTTTGCAGTTCGGCCTTACCCATATATTGTACAATCGGATCTGCCGCAATACTGATCTCCGCATTTTCGACATAAGCCCTGGCTTTATTATCACTTGCTTTTTGAGAGAAATCGAGTACTGATGTTTGCTCTAAAATCGCTTCTCTTGATTTTCCGACAGTTTTTGGTGTAATGCCATTTTCAAGGTTGTATGCTATCTGTATATCTCTACGCCTGTTTGTTTCAGAGATGGTTTTTTCCATACTATCTGTAATGCCATCGGCATACATAATTACACGTCCTCTATCATTACGGGCGGCACGGCCAATGGTCTGGATCAATGATTTCTCAGAACGGAGGAAACCTTCTTTATCTGCATCTAAAATAGCAACCAAAGTAACCTCAGGCAAGTCTAAACCTTCACGTAGAAGGTTGATACCCACCAAAACATCAAATTCACCTAAACGTAAACCGCGCAGAATTTCTACCCGTTCTAAAGTTTTAATTTCGGAGTGGATGTACCTGGTTTTGATGTTTAAACGATCAAGATATTTTGTCAATTCTTCAGCCATGCGCTTGGTTAGCGTAGTAACCAGAATACGTCCGCCATCTTTTATGGTAATGTCTATTTCATCCAAAAGATCATCAACCTGATTAATGGCAGGTCTGATCTCTATAACAGGATCCAATAATCCGGTTGGCCTGATCACCTGCTCTACTACCACACCTTCTGATTTTTCCAATTCATATTCAGCAGGTGTTGCACTCACATAAATGGTTTGCGGGGCAAGGGCTTCGAATTCGTTAAAATTTAAAGGGCGGTTATCCAATGCGGCCGGTAAACGAAAGCCATATTCTACCAAAGATAATTTCCTCGATCTGTCACCACCATACATGGCCCTGATCTGCGGAACAGTAACGTGGCTTTCGTCAATTACCATTAAATAATCATCAGGAAAATAATCCAGCAAACAGAAAGGACGCATACCGGGCTGCCTTCCATCAAAGAAACGCGAATAGTTTTCAATCCCTGAACAATAGCCCAGTTCTTTCATCATTTCAATATCGAAATTGGTCCGTTCTTCCAGCCTTTTGGCTTCCAATAAGTGCCTATCGGCAATCAATTGGTTTTTACGGATCTCCAATTCTTCCTGTATACCCCAGATAGACTGATTAAAGCGGTCTTTTGGCGTAACGAATAGGTTGGCCGGATAAATAGCCATATCTTCAAGCTTCTCCAGAGTTTTGCCTGAAACAGGGTCGATTGCTGAAAGTTCTTCAATATCATCGCCGAAAAAAGAAATACGGTAGGCATGATCCAGATAGGCCGGATAAATATCCACGGTATCGCCCTTTACCCTAAAAGTTCCCCTCTTAAATTCGGTTGTGGTACGCGAGTATAAAATCTCTACCAAACTATGCAAAAATGCATTTCTCGAAATCCGAAGCCCTACACCAAAGCGGAAAACCATCCGGGAGAAATCTTCTGGATTACCCATACCATAAATGCACGATATGGATGATACCACGATAATGTCGCGCCTGCCACTCATTAGTGATGAGGTGGTACGTAAACGCAGTTTCTCAATTTCCTCATTTATGCTCAGGTCTTTTTCGATATAAGTATTGCTCGAAGCAATAAAAGCTTCTGGCTGATAATAATCGTAATAAGAAACAAAGTAATTTACCGAGTTTTCGGGAAAGAAATTTTTGAACTCTCCGTAAAGCTGTGCTGCCAGGGTTTTATTGTGACTCAAAATCAGGGTAGGCTTTTGGGTTTGCTCAATTACATTGGCCACGGTGAAGGTTTTTCCTGATCCTGTAACGCCCAGTAAAGTTTGATAATGTTCGTTAGCATTTACACCATCCACCAGCTGTTTAATGGCATTAGGCTGATCTCCGGTAGGTTGATATTCTGAGGTGATTTTAAATTTCATGAGTAAATCAAATATACGATTTAGGTACTAAACAGTAAAACAGGCAAAAGTCAGGAAAGTTGGAAATTGACTGGTTAATAAAATTTTTAAGATGATATAAATGATTTGTGATAAAAATTAAATATTGCGACTACAGCGTTTAAATAAACATCAACCTAGTAAATCAAAAGTTAAACTTTTGATTTACTAGGTTCTTTTGTATATTTGCTTATGCTAATTATCAGAAATCTTGCAGCACAGTTAAAGCATAAGCTTAAAAAGTCTCCTGCAATCGCAATTCTCGGGCCACGGCAGGTTGGAAAAACTACTTTAGCAAAGGGTTTAAGCAGCGATTACATCTACCTTGATATGGAAAATCCCAGGGATGTGGCTAAGCTACAGGATGCCTATACTTTTTTAGAAAGCTTGCAAGATTATACCGTAATTATTGATGAGGTTCAATTATTACCGGATTTGTTTTCTCTATTACGCCCTTTAATTGATGCAAAAAGAACTCCTGGAAGATTTATATTGCTTGGATCTGCTTCTCCTGAATTGGTTAAGGGAGTTTCTGAAACATTAGCCGGAAGAATTTCTTACAATGAACTATATCCCATAGGGTTAACGGAACTGCCGGAGGAATTAAACTTCGAGCAGCATTGGTTCCGTGGTGGGTTTCCAGAATCTATATTGGCAGAAACCGATTTGTTGAGCAAAGAATGGATTGATGATTTTATTGTAAGTTATGTAGAAAGAGATTTGGCAAAAATGTTTAACGTAGACTTAGCGCCAACTTTGCTAAGAAACTTTTGGAGTATGCTTGCTCATTTGAATGGAAATTTATTTAATGGAGAGTCTTTCGCGAGATCGTTAGGCGTAAGCGCACCTACTGTTAATAAGTATTTAGATTTTTTAGAGGGAGGATTTTTGATCAGACGTTTGCAGCCATGGTTTGTTAATGCAAAAAAGCGTTTGATTAAGTCGCCTAAGACCTATATAAGGGATACGGGGATTCTTCATCGTTTATTAAATATTCCAGGTTATAACGATCTTTTTGGTCACCCGGCTATAGGTGCATCCTGGGAGGGCTATGTAATTGAGCAGATTTATCAGATGAAGGCTAAGCAGACTGACCTTTTTTTTTACAGGACGCAAACCGGAGCAGAATGTGATTTAATCCTGGTTCAAGGCATTACACCAATAGCATGTATTGAAATTAAACTGTCAAATGCTCCAACAGTATCAAAAGGGTTTGTTAGCTGCATAAAGGATCTGGAACCGAAGTATAAATATATCATTACGCCAAAAAGTGAAACTTACCGGATATCAAATGATATAACAGTAATCAACCTGAAAAATTTCTTAGTGAATGTTTTACCTCAAATACAATAAAGATCCCCGTTGAATTTCAACGGGGATCTTTATGAAATCCCGTCATGCAGAAGCTTTAAGATTCCCAATCCAGTTGGGAATGAAGATCCGCGATAATGATGATACTATTATTTCCCTGCAGCTGCCTGCATTGGATTTTTACCAACCGACTGGCCCCTTACAGTAGTACTTGCCTTCATTTTGTAAGCCTTAAACTTGCTTTCTTTTCCTTTGCCTCCCCATACGTTATTTGAGGTATCAATATCAGCAGTTTCGAGCAAAGGATCTATTAAAATAGAAGCCACTTCTTTATCTTTTACATAAAATTTAGCGGTTTTCAATTCATTATGTCTCCATATTTGTGCCGGAATACGGTCAAGTTCTTTTGTACCATCCTTATAGGTAAATTCTACAATGATTGGCATCACCAAACCTCCCTTATTGCTAAAACTTAATTCGTATAAGAACTTATTATCGTACTTGCCTTTTTCTGCTTCCAGAACAACATCTGCAGAAAACGGAAGATTTGTTTTGGTAGATATTGTAGTATCTACAGTCACCATTCCCCTATCGTATTTATAATAAAAATCCTGTGCTGCAGTATTTTTATCTACATAAAAGCTAATTTTCTTGTCTTCACGGTTTCTGATTTTTGAAATATCCTCAAAAGCATTTACCATCGGTTTATCAATTTTCATCATCCTCGATCTTGCCGCCGGAAGCTCTTTAGGGAAGTCTGCTTTAGCAAATTTCACACTATCTAAGGAAATGTCGCAAGGCTCGGTTCCATAAAACCAACCTCGCCAAAACCAATCTAAATCTTCGCCACTGGCATCTTCCATAGTACGGAAAAGATCTGCCGGCTGAGGATGTTTGAAAGCCCATCTTCTAGCATATTCTTTAAATGCGTAATCGAATAGTTCTCTGCCCATAATGGTTTCACGAAGTATATTCAGACCTGTAGCTGGTTTTGAATAAGCATTTGGGCCAAAACGAGCAATGTTCTCCGAGTTGGTCATAATGGGTTCTAACTCATCTTTAGGCAGTTTCATATAATCAACAATGGTGTAGGCAGGTCCTTTTTTACTTGGGAATTTGTTATCCCAAAGCTCTTCGGTTAAATATTCAACAAAGGAGTTCAAACCTTCGTCCATCCAGGTCCATTGACGTTCGTCGCTGTTTACAATCATCGGAAAAAAGTTGTGCCCAACCTCATGGATAATTACACCAAGCATTCCGTTTTTGGTGCTTTCGCTATAAGTTCCATCTGTATCCGTACGGCCATAGTTAAAACAAATCATCGGATATTCCATCCCATTGGCTGCTTCAATACTTTGTGCAACCGGGTAAGGGTAAGGAATGGTAAAATCTGAATAGGTTTTTATCGTATGCGCTACTGCACGTGTAGAAAATTTACTGTACAGGTTGTAAGCTTCTTTTCCATAAAAACTCATACACATTACGGTATTGTTGTTGGCCTGAATTTTTTGTGGCATAGCATCCCAGATAAATTTACGGGAAGAAGTCCATGCAAAATCGCGAACATTACTGGCGTTGAAAACCCAGGTTTTTTTAGCGGTTGATTTTTTGGTTTCTGCTGTTTTAGCTTCAGCCAAAGTTTGAATCTCGACAGGTGCAGTTGCGGTTTTTGCAGCATTGTACCTGCTCAACTGCGTAGGACTTAAAACTGCGCTGTAGTTGATACATTCGCCAGTTGAGCCAACAAGGTGATCAGCAGGAACGGTCATCTGGACTTTAAAATCGCCAAAAGTTAAAGCAAACTCACCTCTTCCTGTAAACTGATGGTTCTGCCAGCCTTGAAAATCGCTGTACACACACAAACGTGGGTACCATTGTGTCATGGTAAACAGGTAATTCCCATCTGCCGGGAAGAACTCATAACCACCACGGCCACCAACGCTCATCCTGTCGGTAATTTTGTAGTTCCAGTCTATATTAAAGATAAATTTCTGTCCGGTTTTTAAAGCTACCGGTAAATCAACCCTCATCATGGTTTTATTAACCGTATATTTCAGGTTTTTACCAGTAGCATCTGTTAGTTTGGTGATATTGATCCCATTGCCATTGTTTGCTTTCGAGCTCAGCTCATCTAAAGACTGGATACTTCCTGCGGTTGGCATTCTGGTTGCATCCTGATAGTTTGCGTTCTTATCGGTGCTATGCTCATTTTCATCAAGCTGTAACCAGATATACGTTAAAGGGTCAGGAGAATTATTGGTATAGCTTACGGTTTCAGATCCCGTAAGTAACAGATTTTTTTCATCCAGCTCACATTTGATATTGTAATCGGCACGTTGCTGCCAATATTTAACCCCAGGCGCCCCGCTGGCTGTACGTTGTTCGTTTGGTGTTGGTAAAATGGTACCCAACTGCTCAAATTTATTCCCATGGTTGCTCCCGGGGTTATTCTGAATATTTTGAGCCATAGCAAAACTTCCAGAAAGGAATAGCAGGCCGGTTAAAGTAAATAGTTTATTCATTATACGGTTTATTAAAAAGGAATTCGTTCTAAAGCCATTTTTAAAGCCAGGCTAAATACGGCTGCTGATATAAATAAAACCCAACTTATACGTTTTATGCGGGTGTAATTGAAAATAAAAAAAGTAATCAATAAAATGATAATCACCATAAAAATCTGCCCTGCCTCAAGTCCTACATTAAAGCCGAATAATCCCCAGCCAATGTTCTGGTCTTTTGCCAGCATGATCCTGATGGAATTGGCGAAACCCATGCCATGGATCAATCCAAAACCCAATGCCAAAAAGTAATTGATCTTGATAGATTTTAAGGAGAAATTCTTTCTGAACAAATTACTTATTGCTGTAATGACAATGGTACATGGGATTAAAAATTCTACCCACTTACTATCAAACCTGATCATATCCAATACGCTTAAAAGTAAGGTAAATGAATGGCCGATGGTAAAGGCTGTAACCAATATAAGCACCTGCTTTAAATTAACATAACTGTAAATAGCTACCAAGGCCAAAATAAACAGCTGGTGATCTAAAGCGTCGGCACTGATAATATGCTCCCAACCCAGTTTAAAATAAAATATAAAATCTTGCAACGGCATCAAACAATAAGCTAACTATTGGATTTAAAATAGTTTATAAAGCTTAAAATTATGTTTTTAATTACAAAAAGCCCAAATATCCTTAAAACAAAAGCATAAATACCAAATTTGTTACTAATTTTTACGTTATTTAAGGCAATTGCCAGGTTTAGCCTTTAAATCTTAACTTTGCTGGTTATAACACCTTAATTGATGCATAGATTAAAATATATCCTTTTGTTATTATGCTGTGCCTGCTGTTCGGTTAAAGCAGGAATAAAACATCCTTTACATGTAAGCACAACTGAAGTAAACTTTAATGCAAAGGATAAAACTTTAGAAATAAGCTGCAAAATCTTTTCAGACGATTTCGAGGCAATTTTAGCCAAATTATACAAACAGAAAACCGATCTCAGCAATCCGAATATGAAAGGTACGATGGATGAGTTGGTGAAAAAATACCTGCTTTCTCATTTACAGCTAAAAGCCAACGGCAAAGCTGTTGCCATTAACTACATCGGATTTGAGATCGACCATGAAGCCACTAATATTTACCTGGAAGTTGAAAAAGTTGCAGCCATAAAATCTGTTGAAGTTAACGACACGATTTTATACGATATGTTTGATGATCAGATGAGTATCGTACATGTAGTGAAAGGTGCCAATCGTAAAAGCACTAAAATCCTTTATCCTGAAAAGAAATTCACGGCAAACTTTTAATTGTAATTTTTGTATTAGATAACGATTCAATGTTAAATTACCGTTAATTTTAATGGTCAATATTAGTTAGGTTAATATAGGCTGAGAAATATTTCTTGTAATCTTTTTTTAAATACAGCGTTGTTAAAAATAGTTATGCATCTAATCATCTTCTCCAACATATTAACGCCTCGGATTAAATATATCTTCAATTTCATTTTTAAAGATATCCTTAAAGCAGAAGTAGAATTTACAGGCAATAGCGCGTATTTTTTGCAGAGCGAACACATCAAAATCAGCTATGGAGATGAATCCTTAGGCGAAGAACTTTTCTTTAAAAGCACACCTTTGCTTTTCTCTAATAAATTAGAAGAAATTAAACCTAAAACCATTTCATTTGGAGAATATCAGGTGCCTTTTCCGGTAGAGCAATCGACCTTACCATTCGATGTTTTTGCTGCATCCTTTTTTATGGTCAGCAGGTATGAAGAATACCTTCATCAGCTAAATACGGAAGAAGAGTTTAAGCCCTCAAAAAGTTATCAGCATAAGTGGAGGATTCTGGACAGGCCTATTATTGATGAGTGGGCATTAATCATTAAAAGTATCATCAGGAAAAAGCATCCAACCTTTAAGTTTCAGGAAAAGAAATTTCAGCACCAGTCCACCATCCATTTTAGTATGTTAACCCATTTGCCTGAGGGTTTTTTAAACAGGACTAAATTTATTTTCAGCGCTGTATTTAAGAAAGAAAATAATTACCTGAGTTCAAAATTCGATCGGCTCACAGGAGTTGGAATCAATAATGAGCAGGTGCTGGAAGAAGTAAATAAAATCGTGGCTTCTAAAAAAAATAAAGCTCTTTATTTCATCGATTTTCCTGAAGTACCGATTGATTATATTAAAATTAATGGCATTTCTAAGCATTTCGAGGAACAATCTGTCGGCTTATTGAGGCCCTGCGCCAGCAATAAGCAAAAGATGACTGAAATTAAAGAGGGACTGGTCAAACTCAAAAAAATCCAACCCGTTGCCATTCCTTTAACCAGTCAGCAATTGGAAGTATTAAGGTTTCCAATCTGTTATTTAAATATTCTTAATTCTGGCATTACCTCAGATTATTCTATGGGTTATGGCAATGTACCAGGATTTAGGGCAGGAACCTGTACTCCGTTCAACTGGTATGATCTCCAGCTCGAAAAAGTAACACCTTTGGTCGTTCATTCCTATTGCTTGACGGATCATGACCTTCAATTTTTATCCCGCGAAGCAGCGACAGAAAAAATACATCAATATATTGATGCGATTAAGGTTGTAAATGGAACATTTTATAGCAGTTGGAGTTTAAAAAGTTTGTCAGATCATCCTAAATATAAAAAATTGAAGTTACTGTTTATCGAAACGCTTAATTACGCAGGGAATTGATTCTCCAATCAACTCTTTAAACTACCATATAAAAGTCACATAAGAAAATATAAGTCTACATGCCCTTATATTTTTTAGATGGTTAATCATTGAGGATGCTATTGATCTTACAATTGGTAATCTACCTTGAAACCGGACTATTTTTTAAATTATCTGTTTTAGAATTACTAATTTTAACCATTAAACGCAATTGGCAAAGTAAAATAATATAATACAACTCTTAACGTCCTAATTAGTGCTTGATTTTATAAACCCGAAAACACAACATGATGATTTTTGATGTTAGCAAGACAAAATCGATTGCCAATACTTTTATTGCCGAACTCCGGGACGAGCATATCCAGAAAGACTCAATGCGTTTCCGCAAAAACATGGAGAGACTTGGTGAGTTTTTTGCCTACGAGATCAGCAGATCATTGAAATACACTAACCAGGAAATCGTAACCCCTTTAGGCGTATCATCTTGTGAAGTTTTAACCCAACAGCCTGTTTTAGCTACCATACTCAGGGCAGGACTGCCACTTCAACAGGGTTTGCTCAACGTTTTCGACAAAGCCGAATGCTGCTTTATTTCTGCTTATCGCAAAGTAGATAAGGGCGGCGATTTTGTAATTCAAATGGATTACATTTCTACTCCGGATTTAGAAGGAAAAGTTTTGATTATGGCCGATCCGATGCTGGCCACCGGACAAAGCATGGTGATGTGCTGTAAAGAGCTGATTAACCGCTACAAAATTGCCGAGCTTCATATCGTTGCTGCAATAGCGAGTGCTGAAGGCGTTGCCCACGTACGCGCCAATCTGCCTAAAGCAAAACTCTGGCTCGGGGCAATAGATCAGGAAATGACCAGTAAATCTTACATCGTACCGGGTCTTGGCGATGCCGGGGATTTAGCTTATGGAGAGAAGATTTAGGTTGAGATTTATATATTTGAAGAAGACTAAATTTATATATGTTCTAAAATCAATATGAATATTTTGCTGAAAAAAATTTCCTAACTTATCAATTTACGAGTGAGGGTGTAAATGGTTCGATTCAAAAAATTGTCCAATACTCAGAGTTAAATATTCAAGGAATAAGTACTGTTTACAATCTGGGGTTTGGCGATCTTATGGAGGATGGTAATATAAGCGATATTACAAACAGCAATAATGGAGACATGGAGAAAGTGCTGTATACCGTTGCAAATACTGTTTATGATTTTTTGGACCATTACCCTGATGAGTTGATTTTTGCACACGGGAGTACACCCATAAGAACAAGATTATATCAGCGAAAACTAATGCAAATGCTACAAAAATTAGCACAGAATTTGATGTATATGGTTTAGGAGACGAAGGATGGGAAGAGTTTACAGGAGAGGAAGCATATACAGCTTTCTTGAAAGAAAAAATAAACTGTTATATTTGATAACAACAAGGGAAGGAGAGACAATATGCCTACTACAATCAAAAAGGAACATCAAAACATAGATCATGGCAATGCTATTATCAGTACGCATGTGAAAGGATATGAGAATGATCAATACTTTATTAAAAAGACTGAAGAAGCGCTGGAAATACTAAAGAAATTTGGGCTACCCAAACCAAAGAAAAAATAATTACAATGCCTGGCTTTCAGGCATTTTTTTTTGACCGATTAAATTTGGTTCTATTAGGAACCTAAATACTGAGATTTAATTATCAATTTATAGGAGAAGAAACTAAAAGCAAAGGTGGCTGATTATTTATAAATCAAAGATCATTAAGTTACCTTTGTGAAAAACATCACGAATGAAAAAACATATCTTCTTCGACCTTGACCATACCATCTGGGATTTTGACCGCAATGCCGAAGAAACATTAAACGAGCTTTATCATACTTATAAACTGGATGAACTCGGCCTTAAATCCTGCGCCGATTTTATCAGCACTTACACCGAAAATAACCATCAGTTATGGGCCGATTATCACCTGGGCAAAATCACAAAAGATTTTTTAAGATCGGAGCGTTTTAGCAAAACGTTTATTCAGTTGGGAATTCATCCTGATGCCGTTCCACCTCAGTTTGAAGAAGACTACGTAAATATTTCGCCTACCAAAACAAATTTGTTCGAAGGGGCTGAAAATGTTTTGAGTTATCTACAGCAAAAGTATACCCTGCATATTATTTCCAACGGGTTTAAGGAGACAACCTTAACAAAAATGAATCTTTCTAACCTGAATCCATATTTCGAAAATGTGATTATTTCGGAAGATGTAGGGGTAAATAAACCAAATCCGGTCATTTTTGAATATGCACTCGATAAAGCAAAGGCTTTAAAGGCAGAAAGCATTATGATTGGCGACAGTTTGGAAGCCGATATTTATGGCGCATTAAATTTTGGTATGGAGGCCATCTTTTTTAATCCTTTGCAAAAAGAAAAACCTGAAGATGTAAATCAGGAAATTGTTCACTTGGAAGAATTGTTAAAACTTTTTTAATCCTATTTCTTTTTTGTTTGGTTTTGGCATTTGTTTGGCATTAATTCAAAACACACAAATGAAACCTTAATTAAAATGAAAAAAACCATCTTTTTAGGACTGGCAATGTTATTTGCTACCCTAAGTTTCGCTCAAAACAACCGCAGATCTGCCGAAGTTTTCTTAGAAATCCTTAATCCGGGCAAATACAACGTGTATTTAGACGAAGAACTTGTTTCGTCGGCCAAGGGTAGATTTCGCTTTTACGATGTCTACAATTCTACACCAGTACTATCTATTATTCAGGGCAATACGGAAATCTTAAAACAACGGGTAAGGGTGATTCCAGAACAAAGGCTCGTTTTAAGCCTGGAAGGTAAGGAATTAATCACGCTGAAACAGCTAAATATCTTTCGGAACAGACAATATGCGCTTGACGATTTTGACGGGTACACCGGAGATTATAATACGGGTATTGTTCCGCCAGTGCTGCCGCAGCCAGATCCGTATTACAGATTACTTTCTGAAGATGCTTTTCAGACTTTTTTAGTGCAATATAGAAAAGAGAATTTTGATGATGGCAGATTGAGGATGATCAATGTGGTAACAAAAAATGCATCGTTATTAAGTGCTCAGATAAGGATTCTTTTAAAATCTTTCACTTTCGATGATCAACGTTTAAGGGTAGCTACAAACCTGTATAAAAACGTAGCCGATCCGCAGAACTATTTTGCAATATCAGATGTTTTTGTTTTTCCATCCAATAAAGATGATTTCTTAAAATATTTGGAGAAACAGTAATTCGGCTTATCTTTATTAAATGACGGCTGCAAAAGTTAAGGCATCGATACATCAGGTAGTCGATGCCTACAAATCGAAATTATCGCGTTACCCTGAAGATATTTTCCAAACTACCCCTCCAATTTCTGGCTGGAGTTATAGCGAGGTATATTCACATATTTTTGATTCGAGCCTGCTTTCCATCATTGCCTTTGCACATGCTGCAAATGGCAAAGGCGAAAACAAACCCACTCATTTTATGGTAAAACTGATTTTATTACTGGGCGCGTTACCTCCGGCAAAAAAGTATAAGGTACCTAAACGGCTGGCAGAGCGTGTAAAAAAGATCAGTAAGACAGAGGCCCTCGATTTTATTTTGGAATTTGAAAAAGCTTTGGACGATAACTATCCATTACTTGTACATGCAAAAGCCAATAGCAAAACGAAACATCCAAGATTAGGTTATTTAAATGCTAAACAATGGCTTAGGTTTATAGAAATACATTTAAAGCATCACCTAAAACAGTTAGAAAGAATAGAAAAGAGCTTTAATCAGTAAATTAATTTCGCCATATTTGGTTAATCCTAAAATATGTGCTCATGAAATATGTTTTTTATCTCTCCATGCTCGCTATACTTTGTGCCTGTAATGGTAGCGAAAAGAAAGAAAGTGCTCAGGCGGTTATTCCAACTCCAACCGGGCTCCAGGGACTAAAAAAAAGCAATGTTGCTGAACCTGCAACGCAGAATACCAAAGGCAATCTGATCTTTAACCCGCCACATGGTGAAGCCGGACATAGCTGTGCGCTGGCCGTTGGTGCACCATTAAACTCTACGGCAAGGGTGCAGCCTCAACAAAATACAAATCCACAGCCTACACCTGCCCCAGCGGTGGCTGTTGTAAATCCCTCAGGAAAAAAACTAAACCCTAAGCACGGAGAGCCTGGTCATAGATGTGATATCGCAGTTGGCGCGCCTTTAGATAGTAAGCCAGCACAGGTGGTTACCACTCCCCAACCCGCCGTTACGCAGGTATCGGGTATGAAAGCAGGAAAAGGTTTAAACCCGCCTCATGGTCAGCCGAACCATAGGTGCGATCTTGCTGTTGGCGCACCGTTAAATAGCAAACCTGCTCCGGTTGTAAGCCCGGTGCCGATTCCAACGTCTGAGACTAAAAATACCGGGACAAAAGTGCTGGAAACAAAAAGTGAAGGTTAACAATCACATAGGCAATAAAAATATTTGAATTTAGGGTACCACACTTAACGCACATTTTTTTACATCTTTGCGTTAATGAAATTACCCGCCATAAAAGGTTTTGACGAAGAAGCATTTAACAAGTATTTAAAGAATACGGGGTGGTTAATGTTGGCTAGAGTAGGAAGTTTAGTAATTAAAATTTTAGTAGGATTTGCAATTACCAATTATTTAGGAAAGACTCAAAATGGTATTTTAAATTATCCAACTGCATTTACAACGTTTTTTGTTGCAGCGGCCGCCCTTGGTTTAGATGGTTTTACTACACGTGAACTTCTTCGTACACCAGAAAATAGAGATCGTTTACTTGGAACGGCCTTCTGGCTTAAGCTTACTGGGGGAATTTGTATTATCCCACTTATATATTTTGCATATATTCTTTGGAATACGCATAAGCCCATTGAAACCCCACTCATCTACATTGTGATTGTAGGTCTTACCGGAATAACTCAGGCTTTCTATATTACTGATAGTTATTTCCAATCTAAAGTACAAGCCAAATACGTAATGCGTGTTCAGGTATTCGGAAATATTATTTCTGCATTAATAAAATTGGTATTTATCCTTTTAAAATTAAATGTAGAATGGTTTGTTTTTGCCCTGCTACTTGACACTATAATTCTGGCAATTGGGTACGTTTATTTTTATAGCGTAAAAGTTGGAAGTATTTTCAAATGGGTATTTGATTCAGCATTAGCAAAATACCTCGTCAAACATTCATGGCCGCTAGCACTATCTGCAGTTCTGGTTTCAATATACATGAAAATTGATCAGTTGATGGTGGAAAATTATCTTGGCACTGGGGCTTTAGGAATTTATTCAACCGTCGTAGCGCTAAGTGAAAGCTGGTATTTTATACCGGTTGCAATAGTAACTTCTGTATTTCCTGCAATTATGAATGCCAAAAGAGATAATCAGGAAAGATATATAAAACGTCTACAGAATATGTACGACATTATGGTTTGGATAAGTTTGAGCGTAGCACTTTTCATGACTTTTGCCTCACCAATCATATACCATATCGTTTACACTCCAGAATTTTGGGATGGTGCACATGTGCTAACTGTTCATGTTTGGGCAGGTATATTTGTTTTTTTAGGTAGTGCCAGCGGGCAGTATCTTATTGCAGAAGGATATACCAAGTTATCAATGCTCCGAACCGGAATGGGCGCAATGGTGAATATTGTTTTAAACGTATTATGGATACCAAAATATGGTATCATGGGGGCTGCACTTGCTACTCTTATTGCTTACTTCACAGCCACCTTTTTTATTTTATTAATTCCTAAAACACGTCAACAAGGTATAATGATGTTAAAATCATTATTTTTGGTCACCGCATTTCAAAAAATATTTAAACGTTGAGTACTCTTAAAGCATTAAGCACACTAATTGCAAAGCCAGGCAGGCTTAAGGCATTATTATCATACGGACATAAGGGCTACCTGAACAGCATTGGCTGGTTTACGGCCTTTGACAAAAAACAGGCCGTAGACGGACAGGGGAAGGCTTTACCTTGGGTAACCTATTCGTTTATCGATTTTATTAAGGAGCGAATAAACAAAACACAGCACATTTTCGAATATGGCTCTGGCAGTTCTACTATTTTTTATGCAGAAAGAGCTGGCTCAGTAACCTCTGTTGAACACGATAAAGGCTGGTTTGATAAAGTAAAAAATACAAGTCCGGCCAATGCAGAAATGATCTTCTGCCAATTAGAAAAAGATGGTGAATACGCTAAAAAAGCAACTTTGCTCAATAAAAAGTTCGATATTATTATTGTTGACGGACGGGACCGGGTAAACTGTTGTAAGTACAGCGTTGATGCTTTATCAACAAATGGGGTATTGGTTTTGGATGACAGTGAGCGTGAGGTGTATGAGCCTGCACGTGTGCTATTGAAAGAACAGGGATTTAAGGAGATAAGTTTCAGCGGCATTTCGCCGGGTCTTTTTTACGAAAAAGCAACTTCAGTTTTCTACAAGCAGCATAATTGTTTAGGCATTTAATCAGTCAGGATCATGTTAAGCGAAGAAGTAAAAACAGCCTACGATAATTTTTATACCAACAGCGATGTGGCCTGGAGAATGCTTGGTGCAAAATATAAAGCCCAGAACATTGTTGATGTATGCAAAGGACTAAAACCTAAAAAAGTACTTGAGGTTGGTGCCGGAGATGGCAGTATCTTACATTTTTTAAATGAATGGCATTTCGCACCAGAACTTTATGCTTTAGAAATTGCACAAAGTGGTGTAGATATTATAAGGGATCGTAGCCTCGCCAGTTTAAAAGAAGCACAAACTTTCGATGGATATAAAATCCCTTATGAAGATGATACTTTCGATTTGATTATTCTTGCTCACGTTTTAGAACATGTGGAACATGAGCGGATCCTGATCCGTGAATTGAAAAGAGTTGCAAAATATATTGTAGTAGAGGTACCTAAAGACTATCGCTTTGGTGTAGACGAAAGAATGAAACACTTTTTGGATTATGGTCACATCAACATGTATACGCCAACATCTTTAAGGTTTTTGCTGCAAAGCGAAGGGTTGGAAATTTTAGAAGATAAGGTTTCGATGACTGCTCCTGAAACAGTAAAATTTAATGAGTTTATCAATAGAAAAGCACCTAAAACATTTTCTAAAAACTTAAAAATTGAATTGGAATACCGGATTAAGAAAACCCTGGGTAACTTATTCGGCAGGAAAAAACAGGAACAGTTTGCCAATGCCTATACCGTGTTAACCAAAAAGTCTGACCATAACCTGCAGATATTTTAATGATTATGTGAATACAGAGCGCAAGATATATCCAAACTTGTATGAAACTTAAACTTCTTATGTGGTGAAACCGTAACTGGATATACTATATCTTATAATACTTGGAATTTTATTCTGGCCATTTAACCATATAAGGAATAGAAGAAAATATAAGCGTATTGCTCTTACTCCCAAAATTAATTTAATATATTGCAATAGAAATTAAATTCTGTTAAAAATACATCCCCAGTTAATTATTAATAAAAAATAAAGGATGTTGTTAACTAGAAATTACTTAAAGGACTTAGTTTACAAGGTAAACGGAGCAGCCATCGAGGTACACAGGACATTAGGCCCAGGGCTTTTAGAATGCACTTATCATAAATGCATGATTCACGAGCTGGAAATCAGAAATATTAATTTCAAATCTGAGTTAACTATCCCAATAGATTATAAAGGATTAATAATTGATTCAGAACCAAGGTGTGATTTATTAATTGAAGACTCTCTAGTTGTTGAATTTAAAGCTGTTGAAAACGTTGTACCAATCCATGTAGCCCAACTGTTGACTTATATGAAACTACTAAAATTGCCTCTTGGACTAATGATAAATTTTAATTGTTTGCATATCTTTTCAGAAGGCCAAAAAACATATGTAAACGAGATATATGAATCAATTTATTGATATACTTTTGTCATAGCTTATACGAAACTTAAATTTCTTATATAGTAAAAATGCCTAGCCCGCTTATTGATAAGCTTAATTGATAAATATAAATGCAAAGCCTTGCCCCAATAGCACTTTTCGTATACAATCGTCCGCAGCATACCGAGCGTACGTTACAATTTCTGCAACAAAATGAACTTGCTGCACAAAGCCATTTGTATATTTTTTCTGATGGTGCCAAAACCGACCTGGATAAAGAAAAAGTTACTGCAGTAAGAAAAATCATCAAAAAAGCAGATGGTTTTAAGTCGGTTAAAGTAATTGAAAGTAAGGTTAATGCAGGCTTAGCCAATGCGGTAATTGCAGGGGTAACCCAATTAATAGCAGAATACGATCAGGTAATTGTGTTTGAAGATGACCTCATTACCTCTCCGCATACCTTATCGTATTTCAATAACGCTTTGAACCATTACCGCGAAGAAGAAAAAGTAATGCATATTGGAGCCTATATGTATCCTTTAAAATCAGATAACCTTTCACCATCTTTTTTCTACAGGGCAGCAACAAGCTGGGGCTGGGCAACATGGGGAAGAGCATGGAAAAACTTTGAACCGGATATAAACATTCTTATCAAACAGTTTGATAAAAAGAAAAGGACTGCATTTTCCATCGACAATAAAATGAATTTCTGGAAACAAATGCAGGAATTTAAAAGAGGTAAAAACAATAGCTGGGCCATAAGATGGTATGCTTCTATCTTTTTAAAAGGAGGTATCACACTTAATCCATCACAATCACTCGTTAACAATATTGGTCACGATGGCACGGGCGTACACTCTGGAATAAACGACATCTATAACGTAATTATCAACCCCAAACCAATTGTAGAATTCCCTACTGTTATCGCCGAAGACCCCATCGCATACAAAGCCATCAAGAGCTTTTTGATTAAGCGAAAAGGCAACATGGTAACGCGGATCAGGCGTTTTGTAAAAGAAAAGCTGGCACAATATTTTTCCAAACAATAATAATTGGCAGTCTGTCCGCTAATCAAAAATAGCTGATATAGCTCAACGTTGTGGTCAATTAAAAAAAATGACAAACCTTTTTTAATTGCTCATGTTGCTTTTATACATCGAAACTATAAAAATAAAAAACATGAAAACGACAACAGAAACAGCAGAAGTATTAAACGATTTGATTCAAATTAATAATGATCGTATTGAAGGTTACGAAAAAGCCCGCCAGGAATTAAAAGATGAAGATGCCGACTTAAAAACCTTATTTTTAAATATGATAGGTGAAAGTCAAAAATATAAAATGGCATTGGCAACAGAAGTATCAGCTTTAGGTGAAGATATTGAAACAGGAACAACCAATTCGGGCAAAATCTACAGGGCCTGGATGGATGTTAAAGCACTTTTTACTGGTCATGACCGTAAAACTGTTTTAAACAATTGTGAGTTTGGAGAGGACGCGGCACAGAATGCATACAAAATGGCTTTAGAGGAAGAAAATATCCCTTCAAATATCAGAGAACTGATTTCTGATCAAAAAGCATCATTAAGAACATCTCACGATGAAATTAAAAGATTACGTGATGCTCAGGCATAAATAAATTAAAACATAATAATGAAAACCTCCTTCGATTTGCTCGAAGGAGGTTTTTCTTTATAATTGCTTCGTCATCTCAACTGGAGCAACGCGTAATGGAGAGATCTATCCAGAAGGATTTCTCCACTTCATTGCATTCCGCCCGAATTACCTCGATGGCAGAATAAATTAGTTACTTACGATTCTAATTCCCGATCTAAATGTTCAGTAACGCGCTGAATCGTATTATCAATAGTATTACTTAAAATAGTGAGGTAAGAGCCCTTCTTAGCATTTTCAATAGCGATCTGTAAACAAGCTGTACTCTTATTGTTTACGATAATCTCTTTATTTGGATCTACTTCTTTAATTCCTTTCACTAATAAATCAACCAGTTCTTGCTGCTGTCTTCCACGAAGATATTTCTCCTGACAAACATAAATTTTATCAAACATCTGTGCTGAAATCCGGGCCGTTTCGATAATGTCTTCATCCCTTCTGTCACCAGTTGCCGAAATAATACCTACATGTTCAGTCGCTTCTACCCCTTGCAAGAAACCTTTTACACCATTAAATCCGTCAGGATTATGCGCAAAATCGACCAGTACTTTAAAATCTTTGAACCTGAAAATATTCATCCTGCCTGGCGTATGTGCTGCTGAAGGGATAAAGGTTTCTAATGATAAACGGATATCTTCAGGTTTATAGCCCCATAAATAGGCTGCCAATGTTGCTGCAAGTACATTCTGGATCATAAAGTTTACAGAACCACCAAACGTTAAAGGAATATGGGTGGCTTTATCTACCCTTAATTTCCAGTCGCCGGTTTTGATGGTGATGTACCCATTTTCATAAATGGCAGCAATACCGCCTTTTCTACAATGTTCTTTAACTACAGGATTATTTTCATCCATGCTGAAATAAGCAACATTACAACGGGCCTCTTTAGCAATGCGAACGCAATAACCGTTATCCGCATTCAATACTGCCCAACCTTTACGGCGCACCGCCCCAATTACAACGGCTTTAACCCGGGTTAAATCGTCAAGATTGTGGATATCAGAAAGGCCAAGGTGATCTTCCTGGATGTTGGTAACCACGCCAATATCGCAGGCATTAAAGCCCAATCCGGCCCTTAAAATTCCGCCACGGGCAGTTTCCAATACCGCAAACTCTACTGTGGGGTCTTTCAAAATAAATTCTGCACTTACCGGGCCAGTGGTATCACCTTTCATCAACATGGTATTGTGCACATAAACACCATCACTGGTGGTAAAACCGACACGTTTACCGTTGCTGCGGATAATGTGCGCAATCAAGCGGGTAGTAGTAGTTTTTCCGTTGGTTCCGGTTACGGCAATAATTGGGATCTGTGATAATTTACCCTGTGGATAAAGCATATCAATAACCGGTGCCGCAACGTTACGCGGTAAACCTTCACTTGGTGCCAGGTGCATCCTGAAACCAGGTGCAGCATTAACTTCTAACACCACACCACCATTTTCGGTTAAGGGTTGGGTGAGGTTCTGTGCCATGATGTCAATACCGCAAATATCCAATCCGATCACCCTCGAAATCCTTTCACAGATAAAAATATTCTGTGGATGAACAATGTCTGTTACATCAATTGATGTTCCTCCTGTACTTAAATTGGCGGTCGATTTTAAATAAACCACCTCTCCTTTTTCTGGAATGGTTTCTAAGGTATATTCTTTTTTAGCTAATAAATCCAGGGTATCACGGTCGACAGCTATTTCTGTTAACACATTTTCATGGCCATAACCACGACGTGGATCTTCATTCTCCTTATCAATTAATTCCTGGATGGTATGGATTCCGTTCCCTTTTACATGAGCCGGATCACGTTGTGCCGCAGCAACTACCTTATGGTCGATTACCAGAACCCGGAAGTCAAATCCGGTAATGAATTTTTCTATAATTACCCTTCTCGAATACGTTTTGGCATATTCAAAGGCAGCCACAGCATCTTCCATTGTTTTCACGTTAATGGTTGCACCTTTTCCGTGGTTGCCATCAAGTGGTTTAAAAACTAAAGGAAATCCAACCTTTTTAACAGACGCCTCGAGATCGTCAGGATTTGAAATGGTTACCCCTGAGGCCACCGGAATGGCAGCTTCGGTGAGCAAACGTTTCGTTTCTTCCTTGTTGCTGGCAAGATCTACAGCAATGCTACTGGTTTTTTCGGTCATAGTGGCCCTAAAACGCACCTGATTTTTACCATAACCCAATTGCACCAATGAACTTTTGTTCAATCTTATCCATGGAATACTTCTTTTTACCGCTTCTTCTACAATCGAACCTGTACTTGGGCCTAAGGCTTCCAGTTCACGTATTTCCTTCATCCTGCGGATATCGTGTTCTAAATCGTACTCTTCATTATTGATCAAAGCCTCGGCAATCCTCACCGCAGCTTCGGCCGAGTAAACACCTACCTTCTCCTCCAAATAACTGAAAACAACATTATAAATGCCTTCAGTTTTGGTCATGCGCGTTCTGCCAAAACCAGTTTCCATACCGGCGAGTGTCTGAATTTCCAGCGCAATGTGTTCAATCACGTGCCCCATCCAGGTTCCTTCTTTCACTCGTGTAAAAAAGCCACCTTCAACACCTTTTGAGCAACGGTGAGTAAACATGCTTGGCAACAGTTTCTCAATCCTTTCGCTAAATCCTTCTATTACGTTTGTTGGTTTTTGCTCTAAATCTTCTAAATCCAAGCGCATCTGGATCAGTTTCTTCCGGCTAATAGACCATATATTTGGTCCTCTTAATACTTGTATATTTAATATCTTCATGTAATGTTTTGTTCGTTTTTTATGTTAAAGAAGGATTTAGGAATCGATCTTTATATTCAATTTTAAGAATGAAATTGATGACTGTAAATTATACATTTATTTTGAAAATAGACGCTCCAATTAGCTAAATCAATTTTAACGTGTATTTGTTTTATTTTCAAGCACAATCCTGTTAATTTTAGGTTATAAAATTTTAACTTTTGTTAATAAACTGAATATTCTTTACAAAAAAAGTCGTGTTTTTTATCTTAAGCCTATATATTTGGGTTTTTTGATACAATTATAATACACAAAGAATGGTTCCGAAAGGTAAACTCATCATCATTGGTGGCGCAATAAACACAGGTAGCTTCGCAGAAACGCAATTTGGACTACCTGAAAATATGAATTTTTTTGAGCGTGGAATTTTAAAACGGATTACTACAGAATCATTAAGAGATACGCAATCTCGTTTTGAAATCATCACCACAGCGTCATTGATGCCTGAAAAAGTGGGTGAAGAATATATCAAGGCTTATGCACAATTAGACGTACATAATGTTGGTGTTCTTAATATTTCCAACCGCGAAGAAGCCAATTCTGATGAAAATTGTGAGCGTATCAAAGCTGCAGAGGTAATTATCTTTACCGGTGGAGATCAGCTCCGTCTTTCTTCAATCTTCGGCGGAACAAAAATACATCAGATTCTATTAGATAAGTATAGAAACGAACCGGTGGTTATTGCAGGTACTTCGGCCGGGGCCGCTGCAAGTTCTAAAAACATGATTTATCAGGGTAGTAGCAAAGATGCTTTACTTAAAGGTGAGGTTAAAATTACAGGTGGATTAGGCTTTATTGATGATGTTATTGTAGATACGCACTTTGTTCAGCGCGGAAGAATTGGTCGCTTATTATATGCAGCGGCCAGTAATCCCGGTATTTTAGGGATCGGTCTTGGTGAAGACACCGGCCTTTTTATTTCAGATGGTCATACAATGGAGGCCATTGGCTCTGGCATGGTAATTTTAGTAGATGGCCGCACAATGGCCGATACCAATTTAACCGATGTAGAAATGGGTCAACCTGTCTCCATTAAAAATATGGTAGTACACGTGATGTGCGATGGCGACGTTTATGACTTAACAGACCATAGCTTAGTGATCCACCATCCAAAGGTTATTCCTATAGCGTAATTCAGTTAGCATTTAACAGTGGGCGATTTTCAGCCAGGATTTACCCAATCTTGATACTTGCTACTTCCGTTTTGATACCTGATACTAACATCTCAATACTACAAAAATGAAACTAATCATACATGGCGGCTTCTTCAGCGAATCGTCCACCAACCAGGAAACGAAAAAGGCGAAACAAGATGCTTTGACTTCGATTGTTACGCTCGGTCACGAATATCTAAAAACGCATACTGCTTTAGAAACCGTTGTTTATACTGTTGCGCTGTTAGAAGATAACGAGCTGTTTAATGCAGGTATCGGTTCGCAGATCCAAAGCGATGGAAAGGTGAGATTGAGTGCAGCGTTAATGGATGGTAAAACTGAAAAATTTAGTGGCGTAATTAATGTGGAAGATGTCAAAAATCCGATACAGATTGCGCGAAACCTATTAACATACGATGACCGGGTGCTTAGTGGTGATGGTGCCCGGCAATTTGCAAGAACAAACGGATTTGAATATTTCAATCCGGTTACCCCACAGCGCCTGTCAGAATACGAAGCCAAATTAAACCAAAATAATAAAAAAGGAACGGTAGGCTGTGTAGCACTCGATAATGATGGAAATTTAGCAGCGGCAACCTCTACAGGTGGAAAAGGATTCGAAATCCCTTGCCGGGTAAGCGATTCTGCAACCGTGGCAGGCAACTATGCCAATCAATATGCGGGTATTTCTTGTACCGGAGTAGGTGAAGATATAGTAAGCGGTGCCCTGGCCGCAAAAATTGTAACCCGCGTTACAGATGGTTTTTCTTTAAAGGAAGCATCAGATAAATCTTTTGCTGAACTTAAAATTTTTGATGGCTTTGCAGGCATTGTAGGTATTTCTGCAGCAGGGGAAGTGTACCATTGCGACTCTCATCCATACATGGTATGGGCATCTTTTGATGTTAATTTACAGGTATTTAGCTGAAATTAGATTTAAAGTATTATTTTTGTTGCATGACCAAAATTGTATTGGCTTTAATTGGCCTTTTTGCATCATTACAACTACAAGCTCAAAATATAGATAAATCTGAGATCCAGGAACCTAATGGTAGTGCGATAAACATAGCAGTATCTAAATTTGACCTGGAAGATGGGAATTCTTTTTTTGAGGAAGCAGAAGATTTTGAGCGAAAAGGCGATTACAATGAAGCCCTCACCTTATTTGGCAAAGCTGCTTTCGAATACAATGCCGTAAAAAACTTTAACAGGTATGGGCAGGCCATTATCAAAATGAGCAGTATGCATTACCAACTCGGGCGTTTTACTGATGCGGAGCAGATTCTCTTAAACGTTGCCTTAAAAAATTATTCTAAAACTGGAAACAGAGCAGGGGTAATGAATACCTATAACCTGCTAGGCAAAGTTTATCTGGCCAATACCAAGTACACCCAATCAATGTGGTTCTATACCCAGCAGGGTATTCTTGCAAAACAATTAAAAAGCAACAACGCTTATATCGAATCTATTTTAGGCATTGCCCAGGTTAAAATTAAAAAGAAAGATTTTACACTTGCGCTGAGAGATCTGAAATCAGCAGAATGGCTGGCCAACTCCATTAAAACCACCCAGTATAAAACGCAGATTAAAGATGCCAGGGAAATAATTGCCAGCAAAACCACCAGTAAAAAGGTAAACCCCAGCTAATTAAATACATATTTTCCATAAATTTCCCTCAATTACCTAAATATAGCCTTCCGGGGCCTGTAACTGACTAAATTTTGGCTATTGGCTAAAACAAAAAATAACCCTCAACGTTCTACATAAGAAATTGTTAAATAAAAAGCTTTTAGTTAGATTTGATAAAGTTTTAACAAGAGACAGTAATAATGCTGTCTCTTTTTTGTTTTTTTGCTAAAATGGTATCATATTGGCTATATAGAATTGGAAATGGATTTTAAATCATTTAAAGAGATGTTAAAGAGAATATTTTTTGTAATTTTTACTGCGGCAGTACTTGCTTGTCATGCTGCACCTAAAACTCAGCCAATGGTTGAGGGGGTTACCAATGTGAAACCTGATGAGCAGCAACAACTTGTTATAAAAGAGGTTGTAAATTTGATCGAGAGTTACAATTATAAAAAAATTCAGATCAACGATTCTATTTCTTCGATCATTTTAGATAAGTATATCAAGTCTCTGGATCAGGGCAAAAATTACTTCCTGGCATCGGATATCAAGGAATTTGAGAAATACAGATATACCCTGGATGATGATTTTAAAAATGGCGATCTGAGCGGACCATTTTTCATTTATAACGTTTACGCCAAAAGACTAAACGAATATTTCACTTATTCTCTGGCTCAGATTAAAACAAAATTCGATTTTAATCAAAATGACAGTTATGTATATGACAGAGAAAAGCAGCCCTGGGCAACTTCTTCAACAGCATTAAATGATACCTGGAAAAAACGTGTTAAATACGAATTAATCAACTTAAATTTAGCTGGCACAGCTGAAGCAAAGAATGTAGAAACATTAACAAAACGTTATCAAAACCTACAATCGCAAACTTCAAAAACCAATAATCAAGATGTTTTCCAGATTTTGATGGATGCTTTTACAGAATCGATTGATCCGCATACCAATTATTTTAATCCAACTAATGCCGCAGCATTTAACGAAGATATGTCTCGTTCTTTTGAAGGCATCGGTGCCCGCTTACAATTAGAAAATGAGGTGGTTAAAATTTCAGAAATTATTGCTGGTGGGCCTGCTTTTAAAGGCAAGCAGTTGAGTGCAGGCGATCGTATCATTGCCGTAGCCCAGGGTGATGGAGAATTTGTTGATGTAATAGGTTGGAGATTAGATAACACCGTATCAAAAATTAAAGGCCCAAAAGGAACTAAGGTGCGGTTAAAAGTAATCCCATCTGGAAAAGAAATGTCATCTAAACCAGTAATTATCGAATTAGTTCGTGATAAAATTGTTTTAGAAGAAACATCTGCCAAGAAAAAAGTTAAAACCATTAATAGTAATGGTAAAGAATATAAAATCGGGATTATTACTTTACCAGCGTTCTATGCAGATTTTAAAGCGGCTAACGCAGGTGATAAAAATTACAAAAGTACCACACGCGACGTTAGAAAATTAATCGACTCGCTAAAAACTTACGATAAGGTAAATGCAATTGTAATGGATTTACGTGGAAACGGTGGTGGTTCATTGGTTGAGGCCATTTCATTAACTGGTTTATTTATCGATAGAGGTCCTGTAGTTCAGGTGAAAGATTTACGCGGTAAAATTGAAGTGGACGAGGATGAAAATAGCGGCGTAACCTGGGATGGGCCTTTTGGTGTAATTGTAGACCGTTTAAGTGCATCAGCATCTGAAATTTTCGCCGGTGCAATACAAGATTATGGCCGCGGGATTATTATGGGTAGCCAAACTTATGGTAAAGGTACCGTTCAATCTTCTATCGATTTAAATAAACTGGTAAACCCAAGTATGCTGCAAAGGGTAGCAGGGTTAATTTCTAAAGATAAAACCGTTGGCACATCTCCAAGCGGAGCAAGTCCTGCTGACATCAACTTAGGTCAGATTAACCTAACCATGGCTAAATTTTACCGTGTAGCAGGGAGCAGCACTCAGCATAAAGGTGTAACACCTGATATTGTTTTCCCTTCTGTTTATCCGATGGATAAAATTGGAGAAGATACTGAATCATCTGCCTTACCATGGGATGTTATTCCAAGTTCTAACTTTAAAGCAGTTGCAAATCTTACCCCTATTAAAGCACAATTGATTAAAAACAGTGAGCAGCGTATTGCAAACTCCTTGGATTTTAAATACCTGAAACAAGATATTGCAGACCTTAAAAAACGTGACAACGAAGTTTCTGTAACTTTAAATGAGGCAAAACTTAAAGCTGAACGCGATGCTCAGGAAGCTAAAACACTTGCCAGACAAAATGAATTAAGGGCACTAAGAGGATTGCCAGCCATTAAAAAAGGTGATAAAATTACCAAGCAGGATGCTTTCGATTTCATTGAAGATGAATCGTTAAAAGTAATGGGCGATTTTATGCAACAATCTGGTAACTATGTGATGAATTTAGGCGTGATGCCAAAGAACAACTAAGGAATCTATTCCAACGAAAAAGGCCGTTTTAGTTTATACTAAAGCGGCCTTTTTTTATAATTAGATTTTAGAGTTGTCATCCTTAATAACAAATTCGCTGTAAAGTTGAAAACGCCAAAGGCGTGTTAAATCTCAATTGAAATTTCGTGCTGTCGGATATTTCTATCCGACACTGAACAATTTTAATCTATTTAACTATCAGATGGTAACATCTGACTGCCCTGCAAAAGCACTACCCTTTCTTCGCTGTTGGCTCAGTTTGTTTGTTTAACTGCATGGCCATCATTTCTTTCATGGTTTTATTCATGCCATCGGCACTACCATCAAGAAAAATAACGTTACCATCTCCATTTTCGGCAAAGTGTTTAATCGATTCTGTCCACATGGTAAATAAGATTACCGAAATATCCAGATTGGCCTGTTCCATTTCCTGTGCGGCTTTGCTCATACCATGAGCAACCTCTGCACGGAACAACGCAATACCCTGTCCCCGTAATTGGGCGGCTTCACGCTCGGCTGTAGCAGCAATTTTAATCGCATTACCATCGGCTTCTGCAGCTTTGGTTTTAGTAATCAATAATGCCTGTCCCTCATTCTCAGCAGCTGCCTTTAAGTTGTTCGAAGCTACTACACGACTCATTGAACGCATAATTTCTTCATCGAAAGTAATATCATTTAACTGAAGATCCTGAAGGTGGTAACCCCATCCGTCTAAAACCTGATCAATCTGTTCCTTAACATGAAGCACAATTTCGTTTCGCTGAGCCAATACATTTGCCTGCTTTTGCGTAGCCACATAAGCCCTGATCGAACCTTCAATAGTTCTAATTAATGCCTGCATTAAGTTAGTAGCATCAACAAATTTAAATGCTACATTTTTGATCGTTTCCTCATCCTGGTTAATTACAGAATATAAAAGCATGGCCTTGAAGTAAACATTGGCCTGATCTTGAGTTACTGCTTGAAAAGAAAGCTCTACAGAGCGGTTTTGGATCGATATCCGCGAATAAATCTGCTCTATTAAAGGGATTTTAAAATTTAAACCTGGTCTTAAGAGCCTTTGGTACTTACCAAAAACGGTAACTACCGCAATGGTGCCCTGTTTAACGGTAACGAACGAGCTTAGCAGTATAATAACTCCTATTACTACTAAAATGTAAACGGTGTATTGCATAATTAGATTTTTTTTTGAAGTTATAAAAAAATTCATATAAACTACATCAGGCATTTTGTAGCTTTAAGTTTTCTAACTAACTTATACGTAATGAAAATTAAACTATTTCTTCCGGCGGCAGGTGTTTTGCTCTTTGCGGCATGCCAGAATAAGAGCCATCAGGAAACGGATACCGTAAATACACGTACCGAATTTTTCGATAAGGCAGGCATGGATACCACCATAAAACCTGGTGATAACTTTTTCCTTTATGCCAATGGTAAATGGATGAAAAATACGGAAATTCCTAAAACCGAAACAGGCTGGGGTTCTTTTTATACCTTATATAATGACAACCTAAAAAATCTGAACAGCATTCTTGAAAACGCTTCAAAAGCTAATGCGGCTAAGGGAAGTACTGAACAGAAAGTGGGCGATTTTTATACCAGTGGAATGGATACCCTTACCATCGAAAAGCTGGGTATAGAACCTATAAAACCACTCTTAAGTAAAATAGACGAGATTAAAAACGACAAGGACTTAATTAATTTTGTTGCCGATGGCTATAAAGAAGGTGAAGGCGACTTATTTGGCTTTGGCGTAGAACCGGATGATAAATTAAGCAGCAAAAATGCTTTATCATTTTCTCAGGCCGGCATTACCTTGCCAGATCGTAGTTATTATTTAGAGCAGGATGATAAGGCAAAAAAAATCAGAACCGAGTATATCAAATACATCACAAAGATTTTTAACCTTTCAGGCGATTCTGCGAACGCAGCCAAATATGCTGCTGATATTTTAAAACTGGAAACAGCAATTGCACAGTCTCATTCAACACCTGTTCAACTTCGCGATCCGCAAAAAAATTATAACAAAATGACGGTGGCTGATTTTCAAAAACAGACCCCAAACATTGAGTGGAAATCTGTTTTGACCAAACTAGGTGCAAACACAGATACCGTTATTGTTAGGCAGCCAAAATATTATCAAACCTTATCAGCACTGGTAAAAAGTCAGCCTATCGAAATCTGGAAAGAAAAGTTAAAGTTTGATGCATTGAACAGCTCGGCTAATGCTTTCACCAAAAAATTCAGAGATGCTAAATTCGACTTTTTCTCCAAAACACTTTATGGTCAACAGGCACCAACAGAAAGATGGAAAGCTATAGTAAATGCTACCGATGGTCGTTTAGGAGAACTTTTAGGTCAATTATATGCTGAAAAGTATTTCAAACCAGAAGCGAAAGAGCGCATGTTAACCCTGGTAAATAATTTACAGAAGGTATATGCTGAAAGAATCCAGAAAGTAGATTGGATGACGCCTGATACCAAAAAGAAAGCTCTAGAAAAACTTAACGCATTTATCAAAAAAATCGGTTATCCCGATAAATGGAAAAAATATGATGATGTAGAGGTATCTAAAAATACCTACTACGCCAATCTTAAGTCTGCTAACAAACATGCCTACAAAGAAATGATGGATAAATTGGGCAAAAATGTCGATAAATCAGAGTGGGGAATGACTCCGCCGACCGTAAATGCCTATTACAATCCATCTTTCAACGAAATTGTTTTCCCAGCCGGAATCTTACAGTTCCCTTTCTTTGATTTTAGCGCAGATGATGCCATTAACTATGGTGCAATAGGTGCAGTAATTGGTCATGAAATGACACACGGTTTTGACGATCAGGGCCGCCAGTATGATGCGGTAGGCAATTTGAAAGAATGGTGGACAAAAGCCGATGCTGATAAATTTAAAGCCAAGGCTGGTAAAGTAGAAACATTTTACAACAACTTTTCACTGTTAGACAAACAACATGTAAACGGTTCATTAACCTTGGGTGAAAACCTGGCCGATATAGGAGGATTAAACATTGCATACGATGCGTTTAAATTGACCGAACAAGGAAAAGGGGATAAAAAGATTGATGGTTTTACACCCGATCAACGTTTCTTCTTAAGCTTTGCCCAGGTGTGGAGAATCAAAACCCGTGACGAAAGCATGCGTGTACGATTAAAAACAGATCCACACAGCCCGGAAATGTTCCGTGTGAATGGCCCTGTGTATAATATGGAAGCATTTTATAAGGCGTTCAACATTCCTGCAACTGCGAAAATGTATGTAGCACCTGCAAACAGGCTAGGTGTTTGGTAGATTAAGCGCTTAATTTTTTTGTGAAAAGTCCATTTCGATAGCCGAAATGGACTTTTTTTTTGCTTTAAAACAAATAGAGGAAAAATTTGTCTTTATCTTATTAAATAATCACCACATGAACGTAAAACGCACTTTTGGCACCATATTAACTGTACTTGGTATAATTGGATTGATATATGCCGGGTATGGCTTTGTAAACCACAATCAAAATACAAGAGGATTGATGGTATATGGAATCATCGGACTGATATTCTTTGTATCGGGTATTGGCTTGGTAAAGAATACGAAGGATGAGAGTTAATTAACTCTTCCTTTTAAACTTCCCCGATAAAATAAAAAGTAAACCTGCTGCGCCAATGGCTAAGCCAAGATAAATTCCATCTTTAAAGTTTGTGGCGTTTGTACTTCTAAAAGAACAATTATTTTTGTTTCTTTTTGTGTTTAATGATCTGGTATTGGCTAAAAGCCACCAGGCAGCCGGCTAAAATGATAATCCCGGCAGACAATAGGTTCTTTGGGTTTTGCTGAATATAGTAAGCTGCTGCCAAAACTAAAATAGCTGCTGCAATACCGATAATATAGTGAAGTATTAATCCCGTTTTCATAGGGCAAATATTCTGAATTAAATTGAGATTGATGTCGCAGAAGATTAATCTTTTAAACTGATTCTGTTATCAGCGAATTTAAGCTGGTGACCATTGAAGTCAATATCCGTCAACTCTTTAATCCGTTTAAAGGCACCACGGTTATCATCCAGGGTTAAACGATTAATCTTATCCTGTTTAACTGATACAATATCGGCATAGAGAAAATCGCCCTTTGCATTTATTTTTAGCTGAAGTAAGGGGGCAATACCGTTATTACCTTTTAAGCTGAACATGCCGTATGTGCAAAAGTTACCCAAACTGTAAGCAATGAATTTATTTTTATAAACTTCAACTGCTCTGGTTACATGCGGACCATGTCCCAGTACCACATCAGCACCAGCATCAATAACCGCATGTGCAAAGGCATAAACATTGCCCCTGTTCTCTTTATAAAAAATCTCGTTCTTACGTGGAACATGTTCAAATCTTGCCCCCTCACCACCGCCGTGAAAAGAAACAATCACAATATCAGCCATTAATCTTAAACGGGCCACTAAAGCTTTCGCACTATCAATCTTATTAATCGATACCGTATTCTCATTCGGGGCAAAAGCACAGAACGCATACTTTACACTGTCTTTCTCAAAAACTTCAAAAGGTTTATTTACCTGTCCGGCATAATGGATTTTCAGCGAATCTAAAATTCTTGCCGTATTTTTCCTTCCCTTTGCGTCAAAATCACCAACATGGTTATTGGCGATACTCAAAACATTAAATCCTGCCTCCTTGTATATCCCAGCGTAGCGCTCCGGCATTCTAAAAGCGTAACAATTGTTAGGATTAATGCCATTACATTTGTTCGAATTGCCTGAGTTCAGAAAGCAGCCCTCTAAGTTTCCAAATACGATATCACCTTTTAATAAGCTATCAACCACCTGGAAGCTGTTTATAGCGTCATCCGGTGGAAGATTGGTTTTGGACGGAAAAGCAGAGCCAAGCATAATATCACCAACAGCTGTTATCGATATCGTATCTTTTATTTTCCGGGAGACCGTATCTTGTTTTACTATAGGCGGGCTAACCTTTGCATTATTACTGGTGCAACTGATCAGGATAATAACAACAAAGGGTAAGATTAGAATGGTATTGATGAACTTCATTAGGTGCGTATTGTATTTATGATGGTCATCCTCGACTGAAGCACAGCGAAATGGAGAGATCTGCATTAGATTTCCCGACTACGTTTCACTCCGCTCGAAATGACGGCTTAGAGTTTTGTTAAAAAAAAATCCTCCGAAATTTCTTTAGGAGGATTTATGTCTTATCATTAACTGTTAACTGAAAATCGTTAACAACTAACAGAACTATTCTACTGTAAATTCTTTCTTAAAAGATTCTAAAACGCGGCCACCCTTGTAAAAATAACGGCTGTAATAAGGTTCGTTAAGGTTGCTGATGACCACACCACGGGAACTTGATGCGTGTGCAAATCTGTTATCGCCGAGGTAAATACCAACATGTGAAATACTTCTGCTTTTAATTTTGAAGAAAACCAGGTCGCCTTCTTTTAAATCTTCTTTTGATAACGGATCTACCATGCTGAAAATATCGCGTGAATTTCTTCTGATGGTTGTGTTGAAAACTTTGTCGTAAATTGCTTTAGTAAAAGCCGAGCAATCAATGCCTCTTTTGCTGTTTCCACCATAACTATATGGTGTTCCGATCCATTCGTATATAAACTTGTACAGTTTTAAATTCGAGGTCGCATCTACCGCAACACCCATTACCTGCGAAAAATATTGTGATGCAAGGTTATCGGGATCATTTAATTCTTTACCAGATTCTTTTGTTTTTGTTTGCGCAAATGCGTTTGAGAGCGTGCAGATAGCGATTAGGGTAGAAAACAAAATTTTTTTAATCATGTTATACAGTTATGTTTGGGTATTCACTTACACATTAACGTACACCACATGGGCTTATTGTTGGTTGTCAAAAGTATTGATTATACAAATGTTATCCAAATGTAATGTTATAAAAAACTAAAGTTATTAACATTTTTATTTTTCATCCACCAATATTCATTAAAATTTCTGCAGATAAAACATGTTTTTACGAGTGTGGTTTCTTTTTAATTTTCCATTAATCATTAAAATGCTTTATTTTTAAATTATGGAAATAAGCGCTAATACAGAATTAAATTTTAGAATAAATTGATTCCATATTATGATAAAGGGCGTTGATTTAATTATAAGAAATCGCTGTTAAATCGATAATGATAATCCAGATTTATATTTAATTGTAAAACAACTGTTAAATCTGATTACAACCCTAATACTATGATGTTTTTACACTAAAAAGTGCCAAAAATTACAATAAAAAAATTAGATTTGCTGTCGCAAAAAACAAATATCCTAAAATGAGTGCAGTAGAAATAAATAAAGATACCTGGTTAAAGTGGTTTGAGTCGATGTTGCTGATGCGCAAATTCGAAGAAAAAACCGGCCAGTTATACGGACAACAAAAAATACGTGGCTTTTGTCATTTATACATTGGACAAGAAGCTGTAGTTGCAGGTGCTATATCTGCGATGCAAAAAGGCGATTCAATGATTACCACTTACCGTGATCACGCCCATGCCTTAGCTTTAGGAGTTAGTGCTGATAGTATTATGGCAGAAATGTACGGTAAGGCTACAGGTTGCTCTAAAGGTAAAGGTGGTTCAATGCACATGTTCAGTAAAGAGCATAACTTCTATGGTGGTCATGCAATCGTTGGCGGTCAGATTCCTTTAGGTGCTGGCGTTGCTTTTGCAGAAAAATACAAAGGAACAGATAATGTTAATATATGTTATATGGGCGATGGTGCTGTGCGCCAGGGTGCATTAAACGAAACCTTTAACATGGCCATGCTTTGGAAATTGCCTGTTATTTTTGTTTGCGAAAACAATGGTTATGCAATGGGTACTTCAGTACAACGTACTACTAACATGACCGATATTTATAAAATAGGTTTAGGTTTCGATATGCCATGCGCACCAGTTGACGGTATGGATCCGGTTGCTGTACACAATGCAATGGACGAAGCAATTCAACGTGCGCGTAAAGGTGAAGGACCTACTTTCCTGGAAATGAGAACTTACCGTTACCGTGGGCACTCGATGTCAGATCCGGCAAAATACCGTACCAAAGAAGAATTAGAAGATTATAAAGCAAAAGATCCGGTTGAGCATGCAAGAGAAACGATCCTTAAAGAAAAGTATGCAGATCAAGCCTGGATTGAAGAAGTAGAAGCTAAAGTAAAAGGAATTGTAGATCAGGCAGTAAAATTTGCTGAAGAATCTCCATGGCCTGATGCATCTGAATTGTACAAAGATGTATATATGCAAGAGAACTATCCTTACGTAATGGACTAATATTATAATAAGATTCAATTAATTAGATATAATGGCTGATGTAATTAAAATGCCCAAAATGAGCGACACCATGACCGAAGGGGTTTTGGCAAAGTGGCACAAAAAAGTGGGCGATAAAGTGAAAAGCGGCGATGTTTTGGCAGAAGTAGAAACTGACAAAGCAACAATGGATATGGAATCTTATTGGGATGGTGTCCTTTTATACGTTGGTGTAGAAGAAGGAACAGCTGTTCCCGTTGATGCCATCATGGCCGTTATTGGTAAAGAAGGCGAAGATTATAAAGCAGCATTAGAGGCAGAACAGTCTGGAAGTCAGGAGTCGGCAAGTCCGAAGACTGAGAGTAAAGATGAAGCTCCTAAAGCGGAAGATAAAAAAGAAGAAGCTGCCCCTGCTCAAGGCGGTGGTTTAAGCGAAGAAGAATTAGCTGCTAAAGGTGTTACGGTTATCCGCATGCCTTTATTGAGCGATACCATGACAGAAGGCGTAATTGCCGAATGGCATAAAAAAGTTGGCGATAAAGTTAAGGATGACGATGTTCTTGCTGATGTAGAAACCGATAAGGCTACTATGGAAGTAATGGGTTATGCAACCGGAACTTTATTACACATTGGTGTAGAAAAAGGCCAGGCTGCTAAAGTGAACGGAATTATCGCAATTGTTGGTCCCGAAGGAACCGATGTAAGTGGAATTTTAGCGGGAGGCTCAGCTCCGGCTCCTAAAGCTGAAAGCACAGAAGCACCTAAAGAAGAAAAACAAGCTACAACTGCTGATGCAAGCGAATCTGCTCCAGTTGCTGAAAATTCTTCAGATAGCCGTGTTAAAGCATCTCCTTTAGCTAAGAAAATTGCTAAAGACAAAGGGATCGATTTAGCACAGGTTGCAGGTAGTGCAGAAGGTGGCCGTATCATTAAAAAAGATATCGAAAACTTTAAACCATCTGCTGCACCTGCAAAAGCAGAGCCTGCTTCAGCTCCGGCTGCAGAGAAAGCTGCTGCACCAGCACCTGTTATTCCTACTTTTGTGGGTGAAGTTAAATATACAGAAGCTCCGGTTTCGCAAATGCGTAAAGTAATTGCAAAACGTTTAGCAGAAAGTTTATTTACTGCTCCACACTTTTATTTAACCATCAGCATTGATATGGACAACGCAATGGCTGCACGCACAGCTATTAATGCAGTTGCTCCTGTTAAGGTTTCTTTCAACGATATCGTAATTAAAGCGGTTGCCGTTGCATTGAAAAAACACCCGGCTGTTAATTCATCATGGGGTGGTGATAAAATCAGATTTAATGAACATACCAACATTGGTGTAGCCATGGCTGTTGAAGATGGCTTATTGGTACCAGTAGTGCGTTTTGCTGATGGCAAATCTTTATCACACATTTCTGCAGAAGTAAAAGATTTTGGTGGTAAAGCAAAAGCTAAAAAATTACAACCGGCAGATTGGGAAGGTTCTACTTTCACCGTATCTAACTTAGGTATGTTTGGTATTGATGAGTTTACTTCAATTATCAACTCTCCTGATGGTGCAATTTTATCAGTAGGTGCCATACAACAAGTTCCTGTTGTTAAAAACGGCGCTGTTGTTCCCGGTAACGTAATGAAATTGACTTTAGGTTGCGATCACCGTGTGGTTGATGGTGCAACCGGAGCACAGTTCTTACAAACCTTAAAAGGTTTATTAGAAGAACCAATCAGGTTATTAGCGTAATCAGTTAGCAATTCACCGTTTTCAGTTTATACGGACTACATATCAAAGCCATCCTTTTCGGATGGCTTTTTTGCGTTTAAGGCTTTTCGTAAATGGCGACTTAATTTGTTATTTTTGACTAGAACCTTAACTCAAAATAAAATGAAAAAGATATTTCTTTTTGCTGCCTGCATTACTGCGATGCTTGCCTGTAAGCAAAAAAACAGTTCTGATAATGCCGCAGAAAACAAAGCCTTTGCGGCACTTTGCGAGCAATATTATCAGGATGGATTAAAAATAAACCCTTTAAGCGCTACCTACATCGGAGATGAACGCTATAACGATCTTTTGGCAAATGATGGATCGCAAGCCTATTTAAAAGAGTTTAAAAGCTACAATCAGCGTTATCTGGATAGCCTGGGTAAATATGACCGCGAAAGTCTTGACGCAAATGATAAATTATCTTATGACTACCTGAAAGATCAATTGGAAATTAATCTGGAAGGATTAAAATACCATTCTGAATACCTCCCATTTAACCAAATGTTTGCGCTACCCTTAACCATAGGGCAATTGGGCTCGGGCACAGGGGCACAACCTTTTAAAACGGTAAAAAATTACGAAGATTGGTTAAAACGTGTTGATGCGTTTTCGGTGTGGGCCGATACGGCCATCGGAAATTTTAAAAAAGGTGCTGCTGCAGGCATTGTATTGCCAAAAGCATTAGTGATAAAAATGATTCCTCAGATGCAAAGCATGGTGGTAGCCAAGCCGGAAGAAAGTTTGTTCTACGGGCCAGTCAAATTAATGCCAGCCAGCTTTTCTGCTGCCGACAAACAAAAATTAACAGAAGCATACCGCCATTCAATTACCAACGTAATTATTCCCACCTATAAAAAATTGGGCGACTATCTACAGAACGAATATCTGCCAAAAACACGAACTACCTCCGGCTATTCGGCTATGCCCGGCGGATTGGCTTGGTATACTTATCTGGTAAAACAACAAACCACCACCAATAAAACGCCGGAAGAAATTTATCAAACGGGCTTAAAAGAAGTCGCCAGGATTAAAGGCCAAATGGATAGCATCAAAAATTTAGTTGGCTTTAAGGGCGATTTGAAAGCTTTTTTCGAATACATGAAAACGGATAAAAAATTCATGCCATATAAAACACCGCAAGAAGTGCTGGCTGCTTTTGAAAATATCCATCAACGCATGAAACCCAATTTGAAAAAGATGTTTGAGGTAGAGCCTAAAACACCTTTCGAAATCCGTCAAACAGAAGCTTTCAGAGCAGCATCGGCCAGTGCAGAGTATAATCAAGGTTCGGCAGATGGATCACGTCCAGGAATCTTTTATGTGCCCATTTTAGATGCGAAAACATTTAACACCACTTCGGGTATGGAATCGCTGTTTCTTCATGAGGCAATTCCAGGCCACCATTACCAGATTTCTTTAACGCAAGAAAATAAATCACTTCCTAATTTTCGCCGTTTTGGCGGACATAATGCTTATGTAGAAGGTTGGGCTTTATATTGCGAATCGTTAGGGAAAGAACTGGGCCTATATCAGGATCCTTACCAACACATGGGTGCTTTGGGCGATGAGATGCACCGAGCCATCCGTTTAGTGGTTGATGTAGCCATCCACACCAAAAACATGAGCAGGGAGGAAGCTATAAAATACATGACAGACAATGAAGCGATTAGTACTGAAGGTGCGACCGCAGAAATTGAACGTTATATGGGCATACCTGCACAGGCTTTAGGTTATAAAACAGGTGCGATGAAAATACGTGAATTAAGAACTAAGTACGAAAAAGAGCTGGGGCCGAAATTTAAACTTGCTGCTTTTCATACTGCGGTTTTAAAAGACGGATCATTCCCATTATCAGTTTTTGAAACTAAAATGGATGCCTGGGCTGCAAGCCAGAAGTAGTTATATCTTTTTATTGATACTAGAAAGTGTTTCCCGCAGATTTCGCAAAAAACGCAGATAAACCATTCATCTCAGCGTTTTTCGTAGCGATCGGCAGGAAACACTTATCAAAGACCATTCACTTTTCTCCATATCGACTGAGATATGTCTGATGAGTTAAAATTAACAAGCAGTCCTAGTTTTAGTCCAGAAAGTTTGAGGTAAGTAAGTACTTGTTTATGGTGAACTTGAGCAAGTGTTTCTACTGATTTTACTTCGATAATGACAAGATCGTTTATTAATAAATCTATCCGATAGCCGGCATCAAGGGTTACACCTTCAAAAACAACCGGTAATTTCACCTGTTGCTTAACATCTAAGCCATTTCGGTTAAAACATAAGTCAGTACCGTTTCGTAAACAGATTCTAATAAACCGGGGCCTAATGCATTGTAAACTTTAAATATTGCACCTCTTATTTGATAGGAGATATCATTCTCATCCATAGTATAAAAATTTAATGGGTATTCTTAAATGAGGATGATTAACTAAAAATATTATAATCCCTGTAATTATCAAAATCTAAATTCTGTTTAAGAAAAAAGAGAGCCGCTCTGCGCCGATTTTCTTAAATCTGCGGGAGAAAAACCTGATAACTCTAAACCCTTTTCCAATTCCGTTGTTAATTATTAAAACACCCAAATCATGGACAAAGAAAAATTGATACAAGAAGCTTACCTGGTTGCGCATAAGATAGAAGAGAATGGCAATTTCCCCAATAACCCTACTTTGCCATTAATGATATATAAAGGTACCTTCAGGCTGCATCCGGATGATACCGAAGAGGTAATCAGAAAGGTTTTTGCGCAGAATGGTTATACCAATTCTTGGGTTGATGGCATTTTTGATTATCACCACTACCATAGCAATACACATGAAGTAATGGGCGTGTTTTGTGGTAAGGCCGATGTACAGTTTGGGGGTGAACATGGTGTTTGCATTGAACTGGATAAAGGGGATGTGATCATCATTCCGGCAGGTGTAGCACATAAAAAACTGAACTCAACTGACGATTTCACTGTTGTTGGGGCATATCCAAATGGCTCAGATTATGACATTAAATATGGCAAAGCGGAAGAACGTCCTGAAGCAGATGAAACCATTGCTAAAGTGAAAAATCCGGACAGTGACCCCGTTTATGGAAGTAAAGGCCATTTATTTGAATGCTGGTACGGACAAAATTGCGAAAATGTGTAAAACTCTTTCGTTGTAACCGTCTAAAATTCTTTAATTTTCGGGTTTTAAATACTACCCTAATTATAAATGAATTTTAGATATATATGTTCAGCATTAGCCCTCTCCGCAACTTTACTAACCGCATGTTCAGGCAAAAAAGCTGAAGAAAAAAAGGCATCTGAAAAAAAGATCCGCACCAAAGAAGACGATAAAGCGGATAGCCTTTTATTAGTCTATAATCCACAAAAAGGCGACAAATGGATTGCCGATTTTGTAGATAATCTACATAAAAAATATGGTTTTAACGGAAATATGCTGGTGGCTAAGGATGGTAAAATCCTTTACGAAAAAGCCATTGGATGGGCCGATTACCTTCACCGCGATAGCTTAAAAATCAACTCTGAGTTTGAACTGGCTTCAATTACCAAAACATTTACTGGTACGGCCATTATGCAATTGGTAGAAGCTGGAAAACTCTCTTTAAACGATAACGTAAAAAAGTTTTTCCCTAATTTTCCTTATGAAGGCATTACCGTAAAGCTATTGCTTTCTCACCGAAGCGGTATGATGAACTACGTTTACTTTATCGATGATATCTGGCGTAAAGAAAAGCGTAACATGAAAAAGGGAGTAACCAACCAGGAAGTAATGAATGTTATTGCTGAGCGGAAACCAAACCCATACACCAAACCAGATAACCGATTCCATTATAACAACTCAAACTTTATGGTATTGGGTGCCATTATAGAAAAGGTAACCGGACAGCGTTATTCGCAGTATATGATGGAGCATGTATTTAAACCGGCAGGATTGAAGCATACTCACGTATATAGCACAACTGAATATGAAAAAATCCCGGTTGATGTAGTTGGTCACGACCGTACCTGGCGCTATTCGGTAGCACAAAACTTTTTAGATGGCCCTGTGGGAGATAAAGGTATTTACAGTACAGTACACGATTTGGTTTTGTTTGACAAATATTTAAAAAACGGAAGACTACTAACTAAAAAGAGTCTTGATTCGGCTTATGTAGGCCGGAATAAGCCCGTAAATGGCCATTTCAACTATGGTTATGGCTGGAGAATGTTCGATGGCGAAAAAATGGACAAAGTAGTGTACCATACGGGATGGTGGCATGGTTTCCGCCATATTTATGTAAGAGATCTAAACAAAAACATTGTTATTGTGTTTTTAGGCAACCTGACCAACGGAAGTTTAATGCATCTCGATGATCTGTATAAACACTTCGACATGCCAATTATCCGTAAGGGGGCATACCATGGCAACGGCAGTTTGCCAGGTTCAGACGAAGATTAAATTTATGGCAAAAACAAAATGGATTATCGGACCGGGTACATTAACCATCTATCCTAAAAGAAATTTAAGGATAGTAGGGCTTATATTTTTTGTATTGATTGCGGCATTTATTTTCTATTTATCAAGATCAGTACAAGGTTATTCTGCTGGCCTCACTTTTGGGTATTATGGCTGCCTGTTATTAATTCCGTTATTGCTGATTTTTATTGCTGAAACAAAAGTAATTTTTGATGGGAACAGCAGGATTTTATACAAAAAAATTGCGTTTTTACCAATTGGATCAATCCCTTTTGATGATATCGCTTCAGTAGAACCTTACGAAGTACTGGGAAGCGGCTTTAATTATAAACTGTTCAAAAAAAGCAACAGGCATGGCAGAGGCTTACTTGTTTCTTCTGGTTATAGTAAAACCACCAATGCTAACCTGATCGCTTTTCAGCAGGAGGTATTACCAAAGATTGATGAGCTTGTGTTCGCTAATGCCCCGTTAGTTCCTAAACAGACCATTTACGATTTTAAATTCTTCAGAGAAGAAGGTGGTATTTACCTGTTGCGGGATAATAAGATAGGAAGCTTTATTTTTGGGTTGATTTTTATCGGTGCTACCGTTGCCATATTATTTAGCCCCGATTTTTTGGCAAACGAAGGATCAATTCAGAAAATACTCCTCACCTATTTCCCGGCGGCGATAGGCTTGGCGCTTCTTTTTGCAGCAACCTCCAATATCCGTTTTGATAAAAGCCAAAGAAAGATTATCCGTTCTACTTTTGCCGGCCGGTTTAAAAAAGAATATCCTTTTGATGATCTAATCCGTTTTCAGGTGATCCGTAAAACAACCAATCTTATTTATTCGGGTACCGAAGTCAGGGCAGAAATTTTATTGCCTGCCAAAAACAAAACAATCACCTTAAACCTTAAAAGCTTTATAGGCACTAAAAAGATTGAGCGCTTTCTTGATGAAGCCAATACGATTTTAGGCCGGATTTAGTTCATTATAAAACAACACGATTATGTTCGATAAATTATTTGCGGCTCAACAAAAAGCCGAAGAAATTAAAAAACGTCTGGATACGATCTCGGTATTTGGCGAAGTTGAAAATGGTGCAATAAAAATCACCGCTACTGCCAACAAATCCATCACCGGAATCTCCATTAATGAGGAGTTTTTGAAAAATGCCGATAAAGAAGAATTGGAAGAACTTTTGTTAACTGCGATTAACAAAGCAATGGCAAGCGCCGAGCAAGTAAGTGCCGCAGAAATGCAGGCATCAGCACAAGATATGCTAGGTGGATTAGGTGGCATGTTTGGCCAATAATATCGTTAGATCAATCTTGATACTTAAATCTCCATACTTGATACTAGAACTATGAAATACACCTATTATGGCCAATCTTGTTTCCTACTTGAAGCTGCTGGCAAAAAATTATTATTCGATCCATTTATATCACACAATCCATTAGCTAAAAATGTAGATATCAAGGCGATTGAAGCTGATTATATTTTAGTGAGCCATGGTCATGGCGATCATGTTGCCGACCTGGTTGAATTGGCTAAACAAACCCAGGCTACAGTTATTGCCATGCCGGAGATTACCGATTGGGCTTCGAAGCAGGGCGTAGAAAAAGTACACGGAATGAATTTCGGCAAATTTACTTTCGATTGGGGAGCGGTGCGTATGGTACCTGCAACACATTCTTCTGGCTTGCCTGATGGAAGTTATGGTGGTAATCCTGCAGGTTTTGTGTTAGAAGTTGATGGCAAACAGATTTACTTTGCTGGTGATACCGGCTTAACCATTGAAATGAAGCTGTTGGCTGATATTTACAACCTGGATTACGCCATTTTACCGATTGGTGGAAATTATACCATGGATGTGGATGATGCTTTAATTGCGACAAAATACTTTGATTGCGATAAAGTGATCGGCGTTCATTACAACACCTTCCCGGTAATTGAAATTGATACCAAAACCGCTGTTGATAAATTTGAACGTGAGAAGAAAACCTTGTTGTTGCCGGCAATCGGTGAAACGATAAGTTTATAGCTTCGGCAAACCGTCATTTCGACTGAAGTGCAACGGAATGGAGCGATCTATCTCGAGGTAGATCGCTCCGCTACACTGCGTTCCGGTCGAGATGACGATTTTTTTTAAAGAGTGCGTACTTAAGGAGTAATCTATCTGGCCTAAAAACAAAAAAGGGCCTCCGATTTTCATTGGAGACCCTTCAAATTATAAACCTGAACCTAATTCTTTTTAGCAGCAGTTTTATTTGCTTTGTAACGCATATCTGCTGTACCATCTTTTTTAGTCGGACCAGCAACTTTGGTTACTGCTTTTGCTTTATTTTCTTTAAAACGCATATCCGGCGTACCATCTGCTTTTACTTTAGCAGCTGTAGTAGTTGTTTTAGTTTCTACTTTTTTAGCCTCTTGTTTTACGCCTGCTTTAACAGGTGCTGTTGTTGTTTTTACTTCTTTTTTGGCAACAGTTTTAGCTTTAGTAGCTGGTGCTTGAGCAAATGCGGTTGTTAAACCAAATGCTGCGATTGCGATTAAACTCAATAACTTTTTCATAATTCTTGATTTTTTAGTTGTCATGAAGCTTCTTCGTTTCACTCCGAGGTTTCATGTTTTTTCGATTTTTGTTTTACTCGTTATTTGTTGATATAAAATTGATCAATCGGAATGAAGTTTTAATGAAGATAACGAATATTTTTATTTTTAATGCGCAGCCAGCCAGTTATCGCCCTCACCAATTTCTACAACAATTGGTACCGTTAATTTAATGGCATTGGCCATTTTATCCTCAATAATGGCTTTCATCGCTTCTTTTTCAGACCTCAGTACATCAAATACCAACTCATCATGCACCTGCATCGTCATGGTTGATTGCAAATTTTGTGCTTTCATCTCTTTGTGGATGTTGATCATGGCAATCTTGATCATATCCGCTGCAGAGCCCTGTATAGGCGCGTTAATCGCATTTCGTTCTGCAAAACCTCTTACTGTTTGGTTAGCAGAGTTAATGTCTCTCAAATAGCGTCTTCTACCCATTATGGTTTCTACAAATCCATTTTCCCTGGCAAAATTCATGGTATCGCTCATGTAACGTTTAATACCAGGGTATTGCGCAAAGTATTGTTCTATAATTTCGGCTGCTTCCTTACGCGGAATACCTAAATTCTGCGATAAACCAAAAGCCGATTGACCGTAAATGATGCCAAAGTTAACTGCTTTTGCATTTCTACGCTGCGTTCCATCTACCTCTTCAATACTTACACCATATACTTTTGCTGCTGTTGCCGTGTGAATATCGATCCCTTTGTTAAAAGCATCAAGCATATTCTCTTCCTTACTGATTTCGGCAATAATGCGCAATTCTATCTGCGAATAATCAGCAGATAACAAGATGTGATTTTCATCCCTAGCAATAAAGGCTTTACGAACCTCTCTGCCACGTTCGGTACGGATCGGAATGTTTTGTAAATTTGGATTGTTAGAGCTCAACCTGCCGGTAGCGGCTACAGCCTGATTGTAAGAAGTGTGTACCCTGCCCGTTTTAGGGTTAACCATTAGTGGCAATGCATCAACATAAGTTGATTTAAGCTTCTGTAACTGGCGGAAATCTAAAATATCCTGTACAATATCACTTTTGCTTGCTAAAGCCGTTAAAACGTCTTCTCCGGTCTGGTATTGACCTGTTTTGGTTTTTTTGGCTTTTGGATCAAGCTGAAGTTTATCAAATAAAACTTCTCCTAATTGTTTCGGTGAAGCGAGGTTAAATTTAATTCCGGCTTTATCATATACATTCTGTTCAAACTTGATAATTTCTGTTTCAAGCTCTTTAGAATAGGCCTGTAAAGTTTCGATATCAATCCGAACGCCTTCCTTTTCTATATCAGCCAAAACATAAACCAAAGGATTTTCAATTTCTTCGGCCAGCTTGGCAGCGTTTAATTCTTTTAATTTTGGTTCGAAAATATGCGCCAACTGTAAAGTAACATCAGCATCTTCAGCTGCATAATCAACCACATCAATTACCGGAACATCACGCATGGTACCCTGGTTTTTGCCTTTTGCACCGATCAGTTTAGTAATCGAGATTGGTGAATAACCCAGGTAGTTTTCTGATAACACATCCATCCCATGGCGGGTATCAGGATCGATTAAGTAGTGGGCCAGCATGGTATCGAAAAGTTTTCCTTTTACTTCAAGGCCATACCACTTCAGCACTAAAATATCGTATTTGGTATTCTGACCGATTTTCTCAATCGCTTCATTTTCCAATACCGGTCTAAATTCATCAACAATTAACTGCGCTTCTTCCCTTTCTGCAGGAACAGGGATATAATAACCTGTACCTGGTTTAATGGAGAATGACAAACCTACTAAATCGGCCATGTTTGCATCAGTACCAGTAGTTTCGGTATCAAATGAAATCCGCTTTTCAGCAAGCAAGAGTTTGATTAAATCTGCACGTTTTTCTGCGGTATCAAGCAACTGATAATCGTGTTCGGTATTTTCGATGGTTTTAGCAGGAAGTTTTTCTACCGGTTCTTCTTCAAGTGTGTTGGTATATTGTATGGTTTCACCCGATTGATTGCCGAACAGATCGGTTTGGGTACCTTCCTGAAAACGTGCCGTGGTAACCGAAAATTCATCGCCAAATACCCTGCGGCCTAAAGTTCTGAATTCTAATTCTGTAAATAAAGGTTCCAACAAGTCGCGGCTTGGATCACAAAGTTCCAGGCTGGCTTCATCCAGTTCAACCGGAACATCCAATAGAATTGTCGCTAGTTTTTTAGAGATTAATCCCTGTTCTGCAAAGTTTTCTACGTTTTCGCGTTGTTTTCCTTTTAGCTCATGGGAGTTGGCAATAATATTCTCCATAGAGCCATACTGCTTGATCAGGGCTTTAGCGGTTTTCTCCCCAATCCCCGGGATACCCGGAATATTATCCACGGCATCGCCCCATAAACCTAAAATATCGATTACCTGTAGTACATTTTCGATCTCCCATTTAGCCAATACTTCTTTTACACCCAATATTTCCATATCATTACCCATGCGGGCAGGTTTGTAAATGAAGATATTTTCAGAAACCAGTTGGGCAAAATCCTTATCCGGTGTCATACAGTATACCTGATAGCCTTTCGCTTCGGCCTTTTTGGCCAGTGTACCAATAATATCATCGGCCTCATAACCATCAGAAGTAATTACCGGGATATTGAAACCGGTAATCAGTTTAATCACATAAGGCATTGCAGCGGCCAGATCCTCAGGCATGGCCTGTCGGTGTGCTTTGTAGGCCTCAAAAGAGGTATGCCTTTCTGTTGGGGCTTCAGTATCAAAAACAACCGCAATATGTGTTGGTTTTTCTTTCTTCAAAACATCTAATAAGGTATTGGTAAAGCCCATTACTGCCGATGTATTGATGCCTGTTGAGGTAAAACGGGGGTTTTTGCTTAATGCAAAATGCGCCCTGTACATCAGCGCCATACCGTCGAGGAGAAAGAGTTTTTTATTCATGTGATTACACCGATTTAATGATTGCCGGCAAATAGATTTACCGGATGATAAAAGTAACCAAAGTTAATCATATCGGTAAAATGCTTTATCAACAAAAAAAATTAAAATTAAATTATTGAATTGCAATACGAAAGCTTATTCCTCAGGTAAATGAAAGAGTCGTTCAATAATTTTCAAAAAGAACATCAAGATATTAGAAACAGGAAATATCAAAATTAACCTGAATTAGTACGAATTGAAATTTAGTTCCGTTATTTGTGAAAAGCCAATTGATTATATGAAATTTCTGTTTTCTATCTTTCTTTTCTTCTTTACTTTAAACCAGCTTTCTGCACAGGATTTTATCCTTAAAAATAACGACGATGTAATCCGCGGAACGATTAAGGGTACCGACTATTTTTCGGTGTTTATCAGTGCCAATGATGAAACGGATGTAATTTTACCTGCAAAGGATGTGAAAAATTTCTTCTGGAATGGTGATAGTTTTGTGAGCAAAGGATTTGCATACGGGCGTAATTTCGAATATCGTTTTGTTAAAGTAATTGAAATGGGAACCGTTAACCTTTATTCCTTTGGCGGAGGCACTCTGGTTCCTCAGGTGAAAGAGAAAAAGATGAAATTCAGGCCATCAATTGGTATTGGAACAGGAACCGGTGGCTATGGAGGCATGGGTATGGGCGGAGGCATCAGCATCGGCGGCGGACGAAATTCTGCGCCTGAAAGACCAGCTGGTGCGCCCGCTATACGCTATTTCATCGAAAAACCCGGTGCCGGTCCGCTACAGGAAGTGCCGATGAAGGCAATAACCGAGGACTCAAAAAAGATTGAGATTAAAAATATCCTGTTGCAGAAAATAGGCGATCAGCCAACTTTAAAAGCCAAAATTGAAGTAGGAACAGATTTTAACAGCCGGGATGTTATTGAATGGGTAAAGGAGTATAACGCGACAAAGAAATAAAGCCAGGACTAACTGATTTCAGGATTGCAAGATCGTTTAACTATTATCCTCGCGCTTTAACTTTATATAAATGGCTAAACTGATAAGCTTATCGTTTTTAATTTCGCAGTTCTCCATTGTTTCCTGATAATCAAAACCAATTTTTTTCAGCACCTTTTTACTGTTATCATTTTCTGTTTCAACCATAGCCTCAATTTTCCTTAACTGTAATTCTTTAAATGCATAATCGCAGACCGGATTGGCTGCTTCGGTAATGATACCCTTTCCCCAATGTTCGGGCAACAACCAAAAACCGATTTCAGCCTTTTGATCTTTTTTGCTTAAATCATTGAATCCTATGGCCCCTAAGAGATCAAGGTTTTCTTTATCACAGATTACCCACCAAATACCTTTTTCATTTTTTTGAAGGTCATTGGACCAGATCAACTGCTCATTGGTTTCCTCCAGGCTTGCATAGCGCACACCATAATAGTGGATCACATCCGGATGGGATAATCCTTCAAAAACAAATGCTAAATCGTCAGAACAAAATTGTCTCAATAAAAATCTATCGGTGTGTATTGTAGCTGAAGCAAACATTATCTGGCGCAGCAGTTTAATAAGTGGTCGTTCACCATGCCAGTTGCCTGCATATGCGCATAACAGATGGTGGTGCCAAAAAATTTGAAACCACGTTTTTTCATGTCTTTGCTGATCTGATCAGAAAGTTCTGTTCGTGGCGGAACATCACTCATTTTTTCGATGTGATTTTGGATTGGTTTGCCACCAGGAACAAAACTCCACATGTATTTAGAGAAACTGCCAAATTCTTTCTGAATCCCGATAAATAATTTAGCGTTGCTAATGGCACCGTTAACTTTTAAACGGTTACGAATAATGCCTTCGTCATTCATTAACCTTTCTACATCTTTTTCAGTAAAGGCAGCTACTTTGTTAACCTCAAAATTGGCAAAGGCTTTACGGTAGTTTTCCCGTCTTCGAAGGATAGTAATCCAGCTTAAACCTGCCTGCGCACCTTCCAGTATTAAAAATTCGAATAAAATCTTATCATCATAAACAGGTTTCCCCCATTCTTCATCGTGGTATTTGATGTAGAGCGGATCAGTGCCAGCCCAGCTACAGCGTATGGTTAAGTTTGGAGTTTGGGGTTCGGAGTATTGAGTCGGCATAGGGGTGAGTTTGGAGTTTAGGGTTGGGAGCCTGGAGTTGCCATAGCAAGGCATTAAGATTGTTTGATCAGGAACTTTTCCGGATTATTCATCATATATACCAATAGCTTTGCGACTTCCTCTGCCTGATTATTTAACATATTAAATTCAGCCTCAGAAATGTAGCTACAGGCCAGAGCGAATTCTAGCCAAGTTTGAGTTTCACCGTTTTCGGTGTCTGCGTCGGAGAGCTTACTCACGAAATGGTTTGGATATTTTCTTTTTCTATAGGCTTCTGCCAAGTTCGCACAAACACTTCTCGAGCATCTTCTAATCTGATCCGTTAAACTATATTTTTCTCCTGATGGAAATCTTTTAGAGATATGAAATATCGCCATTGAAAGTTTAAATCCTTTCTGATAAGCCAATAAATCCTTAATTGTTCCCATAACTAAATATAAGAACATTCAATTGCATTATCTAGTCGATTTAAGAATTCCCACTCTAAAAACTCGCAACTCCAATCTGGGACATGCAAGGAAACTCCCAACTCTAAACTCCCGACTCCAAACTTAGTTCATCCCAATACTCAACAGCTCTTCTGTAATGCGGAATTACAATACTGCCGCCCACAAGATTGGCAATCATAAAAATCTCGTTCATTTCGTCGCTGTTTACACCCGCGTCGAAACATTTGCCTAAATGGTATTTTATGCAGTCATCACAGCGCAAAACCACCGAGGCTACCAGGCCTTACATTTCTTTCGTTTTAATATCTAAAGCTCCATCGGCATAAGAGGTTGTATCAAGAGCAAAAAAACGTTTAATATTCGTATTTGCCGTTTCCATGATCCTATCGTTCATTTTTTCACGATAGCCATTAAATTCTTCTACGAGCTTTCCCATGTATATTAATTATTGAAAGAATGATTTTTTGAATGAGCGCATGACGTTCATATTAATTTACTTAGTCGAGGTTGATTTCTTCCAGCGGATTCCAGAATACCTTCTTAAAGTTAATTACCTTATCGTTCTTCACTTCAACCCCTTCCTGTCTCAACAGCTCTTCCATTAATTCAGGGGGCTTAAAATGAAATTTTCCGGTAAGCAGTCCGCTGCTGTTTACTACACGGTGAGCAGGCACCCTGGGTTGAGCTGTACCGGCATACAGCATGGCATGCCCAACCATTCTTGAAGATTTTGCTGCACCCAAACTTTTCGCGATAGCTCCATAGGAAGTAACCCTTCCCTTCGGAATTAAGCGGGCAATCTCATAAACCTGTTCGTAAAAGTTGGTATCCATTATTCAAAAGAAAATTGAATATAATTAATATTCTTATCGTGTAACAAGTATTTTTTCTCGTAATAGGTTTTGATCGACAATACTTCATCAACCAGATCTGAAGTATATAAATGATTGGTATTTTTGTGCACAGGTAAACTTAATTCTGCAACCTTTTCGCAGGTGTAAGCATACAGTTGGTCGTTATCTGTTTTCAAATTAACATGACCACCCGGTTTTAAAACAACTTTATAACGGTTTAAGAATGCGGGAAAAGTTAAACGTTTTTTCTCACGGCTATCCTGTGGTTGCGGATCAGGAAAGGTAATCCAGATCTCATCAATTTCTCCTTCGTTAAAGTAATCCAACAAATTTTCAATCTGTATCCTTAAAAAAGCCACATTATCGATCCCGTCTTCAATAGCTGTTTTGGCCCCGCGCCAAATGCGGTTACCTTTATAATCAATGCCGATGAAATTCTTATCCGGAAATAACCTGGCCAGATTTACCGAATATTCACCTTTGCCACATGCCAGTTCGAGCACAATCGGATTAGCATTTTTAAAATGTGCTGAAGCCCAATTCCCTTTTAAGGCCTTTCCTTGTTCTAATTGATATACGTTCGCAAATGTTTCGATTTCTGCAAAACGCCTAAGTTTATCTTTACCCAAAAGTTTTTTTCTGCAAAAATACAATTAAATCAATAACCGAAGTTTCTTTTGCCAGAAAGATTAATGGCAATCTTGTTTATGAATTGTATTTTTGCAGCTTATAAAAATTACCGTGGAAAAAAACGCAAAAATATATGTTGCAGGTCATCGTGGTATGGTGGGTTCGGCCATTTACCGTAAACTGCAAAAAGAAGGTTACGAAAATATTATTACCAAAACTTCAGATGAACTGGATTTGCGCAACCAGCAGGCGGTTACTGATTTCTTTGCTGAGGAAAAACCGGATTATGTTTTTCTTGCAGCAGCAAAAGTTGGTGGCATTGTAGCGAACAACACTTACAGGGCCGATTTTCTTTACGAGAATTTAGCCATTCAGAATAATGTGATCCATAATGCCTATTTAAATAATGTTAAGAAGCTGATGTTTTTAGGTTCAAGCTGTATTTACCCTAAAATGGCTCCGCAGCCATTAAAAGAAGATTACCTCTTGACCGGAACTTTAGAACCTACCAACGAACCTTATGCGATTGCAAAAATTGCAGGGATTAAGATGTGCGATGCTTATCGCGATCAATATGGCTGTAATTTTATCTCGGTAATGCCAACAAATTTATATGGTTTTAATGATAACTATCATCCTCAAAATTCGCATGTTTTACCAGCTTTGATCCGTAAGGTACATGAAGCAAAAGCAAACAACGAAAAAGAGGTAGTAGTTTGGGGTTCTGGTTCACCTATGCGCGAATTTTTATTCGCCGACGACTTAGCAGATGCCTGTTATTTCTTAATGCAAAACTATAACGAACCACATCTGATTAATATTGGTACCGGACATGATGTAACCATCAAAGACCTGGCTTTATTGATCAAAGATGTTTTAGGTTTTGATGGTGAATTGGTGTTCGATGCCAGCAAACCAGACGGCACGCCGCGTAAATTAATGGATGTGAGTAAACTCCATAACCTGGGATGGAAGCATAAAATTGAGCTTAAAGAAGGTATTGCCCTGGCTTATCAGGATTTTGAAAGCCGGTACTAAATAAATTTTACAATGGTGCGCAGTATAACATCCTGCGCATTTTTTATTTACGCCTTATTTTTTAGCAGCAGGATCATAAATGGCTACTGCCACCCGGCTATCGGCACAGCCGTAGTATAAAAACCATTTCTTTTTGAAATAAACCAGCCCTTCAATAAAAACCGTGCCTGACGGGTATTGGCCGCTTTTTTCAAAAGGTGCAGTAGGTACGAAAAAGGGTTGATCGAGCCGCGCTATTACTTTTGAGGGATTTTTTAAATCGAACAACACCTGCCCGGCCGAATAGGTATTGGCTACATAATTGGTATCCCTTTCGGCATCGCCCCTGTTTTTACCGTTGTATAAAACTAAAATACCTTTATCGGTAACAATTGCTGGTGGACCACATTCGGTCAGGTCGCTATCGAAATAATTTTTTCGGGGTTTCACAATTAAATCCAAATCACCTTTTGCATTTAAAGCAGGCTCCCAGTTGATAAGATCGGCTGAAGTAGCAATATTCATGAAACGTTCGCCCCAATACATCATATATTTGCTGTTTATTTTGGCAATTACCTGTTTGCCATTTTCTACCCTGGTTACAATAGAACCAGATTTGCATTTTAGATCCTTAAATTTACCATTATAGGCCTTACTAAACGCAGCACCGTGTTTAGTCCAGTGTTTCAAATCTTTGGAAGTGGCTACAGCCAACCGGAATATATTCCGGTTCCATTGGGTATACAGCATGATATACAATCCTTCTGCGGTTACCGCAATTCGCGGGTCTTCGCAACCACCCGGCCATTCGGATGCTTTCTGATTGTCTTCATCAGGATAGAGCACAGGCTTCGGATTCCTTTTCATTTTAATGCCATCACTACTTTCCGCTATACCTATTCTCGAGGTACGCTTGCCAATACCAATACCTGAGCGGTCTTCTCCGCGATAAAGTACATATATTTTATTTTTGTATTCGACAGCTGCCGGATTAAATACGTCGCCTGCTTCCCAGGCAATTTTTTGTTTGCTCATGGGTTCGAAGAAAAGACTTTCAGTTTTTGGCGAAATAATAGGATTTACATTTTCCGGTCGTATAAATGGTCCTAGCGCCCATTTGGGAAATAGACCCTGGGCATTTGTTGCAAAGGCCAGCGGAAGAAAAACTACAAGAAGAAATAAGCGTAAAGCGATTTTGTTCATAAAGCTAATATACCCAATTAATCTGTTAAGCAAGTGATGGTTAGATTATCGCTAATTAAATCAATGGCGCCTAAATATTCTATTCAACGTTTTGTTTAAACGTCTCATATAAACGAAGAATTTTATCATCTAATTATCCAAAAATCAGCCTTTCATTTCTTTCCCGCTCAGATCATTTTTTATTATAGTTAAAATTGATATATTTGATGTTATAAATCAATTTTAACTATATGACTTTAGTACAGCTAGAATATATTGTTGCCGTAGATACCTATAGAAGTTTTGTAACTGCTGCTGATAAATGTTTTGTAACCCAGCCTACTTTAAGTATGCAGGTACAAAAATTGGAAGAATTAATTAGTGTTAAAATTTTCGACAGGAGCAAACAGCCTGTAAGTCCGACAGAAATTGGTGCGCAGATTATTGCCCAGGCCAGAATTATTTTACAAGAAAGTGGAAAAATTAAAGAGCTGATCAATAGTCAGCAGCAAGATGTTCTGGGTGAATTAAGAATTGGCGTGATCCCTACCATTGCACCATACCTTCTCCCTGAAGTGATTTCGGCCATGTTGGATAAATACCCGGAGTTAAAACTATTAATCTGGGAATACACCACCGAAGATATCATTCATCACCTAAAAACCGGTGTGCTGGATTGCGGTATTTTAGCCACACCACTTACAGACCCGAACATTATAGAAACTCCGTTATACTATGAAAACTTTGTAAGCTACATTAGCAAAAACAGTAAACTGTACAAAAAGAAAGCGGTTGATGCTGAAGACCTAAACGATGAAAATATCTGGTTGTTAAACGAAGGCCATTGTATGCGTAACCAGGTTTTGAATATCTGCCGTTCTACAAAAAATAACCGTTTACAGGGTTTAGAATATAATACCGGTAGTGTAGAAACTTTGGTGAGAATGGTCGATTTGAACGGTGGTGCAACCTTGCTCCCTGAGTTGGCAATTGCAGAATTAAATGCCAAGCAGACCAGTAAAATACGTCATTTTAAATCGCCTGAACCTGTGCGCGAGATCAGTCTGGTCACACATAAAAACTTCATTAAAAAACGGATGCTTAATGCTTTAAAAGATGAGATTCTAGAAATCATCCCAAAAGCGATGAAGCAAAAAAAGAAAAAAGATGTTGTTGGGATTTAGACTTTCTTGCGAAGTTTCAGAAACCTAAGCGAGGGAAAACTTCGCAAGTTTTTAATACGATCGTCATTGCGAGAAGGCTTTTTCAGCCGACGAAGCAATCTTACAACGATCGCCAGTAGCGTGAGCATTAAGATTGCTTCGTGCCTCGCAATGACGACTCTTTACAGGATTGATTCTGTGATTGATTTCGCAACCTCTTAACCTAATTCCCTGTCCTTATCAACATGCTCCGCCAGTTTATAGCTTTGAGCAGCAGGTTTTTTATCTTCTAAAAAGATTAAAATAATTAATGAAATAATGGGGATTAAAAAGGAAATAAAAAACCAGAACCAAAAATTACGCCCTGTTCGCTTTGCCAAAAAACCTGCGAGCAACTGTGGCGACAACAGTAGTCCGAGTACAATAGTGCCTAAGATAATCTCCGGCATTTATTATTGATTTAATCGATTATAAAAGCTAGTCTGATAAAAAAAATACTATTGATTTTGTTTTTCTACAGGAGGTGCAGACAGCAATCCTTTAATATCGCTCTCCACTTCTTCTTCCTCGCCTTTTTTCTTTTTCTTGTTTTTAGCTTTTAAGCCTTTACCACTTAAACGCTCCTCGATGATTTTATCATATTCGGTTTGTTGCTCTGGCCTTAAAACATTGCGGATATTTTTTGAGGTTTCGTTCTGTAGTTTATAGAATTTATCTACATCCTCTTCGCGTGAGTTGCCTGCCTGTTGTCTTTTAATTAAATCTGCCTGTTCTTTTGCCTGATTAAAAGTAAAACTGTAGATAACGCTTTTTTGCGTGCCATTTAGTTTTAACCTTTTGTCAAGGTCCTCTACATTCTTTTGTGCAATTTCTGAAGGAGTAGGCACTTTATTTTGCTGCGCACTTACCAATCCATTTACACCAATCACAATTAAGAATAAAATTACAAGCCTTTTCATTTCGAATATTTTATATCTGCGAAGTTACTTAATTATCTTAAAACAAGAAAGTCCCGATTTGCACCGGGACTTCTCTTAAATTTTATGGAAGGCTTATCTTACAAAGCTTTTTTGTAAAGCTCAGCAACTGCATCCCAGTTCACTACATTCCAGATTGCCGCTAAATAATCTGGGCGTTTGTTCTGGTATTTTAAGTAGTATGCGTGTTCCCAAACATCGATACCTAAAATTGGCGTACCTTTTACTTCAGCAATATCCATTAATGGATTATCCTGGTTTGGTGTAGAAGAAACCTGAAGTTTTTTATCAGCACCTACCGATAACCAGGCCCAACCAGAACCAAAACGGGTAGCACCAGCTTCTTGTAATTTAGTTTTAAGGTCAGCAAACGAACCAAAAGTTTCGTTAATTGCTTTAGCTAAATCGCCAGTTGGCTCACCACCTTTATTTGGACCTAAAATGTTCCAGAATAAAGAGTGATTATAATGACCACCGCTATTGTTTCTAACAGCAGCAGGGAATTTTGAAATGTGTTTTACAATTTCCTCGATGCTTGAAGTCGCCTCTGGTTTACCCTCTAACGCTTTGTTTAAGTTGGTAACGTAAGCCTGGTGATGTTTATCATGGTGGATTTCCATGGTAGTTTTATCAATATGCGGTTCTAATGCATCGGTTGCGTAATGTAACGCAGGTAATTCAAAAGCCATAATGTTTTATGTTTAAAGATTTAAAAATGTTTCTTGTAGCAAATATAACATTAGAACGTTAAGATTTGTTCATGTTATTATCATCAAATCGTTTTCTGGGTTAATGTTGTAATGTTGAAGGATTTAATATTGAAAGGATTTGAGAAAAATTACCATCGTCCCGATTTGCAATCGGGATGCACGAGAAAGGCGATTATATCGACATTTATATCTTAAACGCATTACAAAATGCGGATCTCGCTAATCCTCGTTACAAACGAAGACTATTAGAGATAGTAGGATAGTAAAAAAGGTTCGTGGTCAATGGATGGATGGCTCATCATCGAATCACGCAATATCTATAAATCAATAGGCCGTGAACTACAGTACTATGGACCATCAATTCAATCTACCTCTTCTTCGCAAAGAATTCCTTCATCAGTACTCCACACTCCTCAGCCATTACACCGCCTTTTAATACTGTTTTTGGATGGAGCAGGCTTGCATTTTTGGAGATAAATCCTCTTTTTTCTTCTCTGGCACCATACACAATGCGGCCAATCTGCGTCCAATAACTCGCACCAGCGCACATTACGCAAGGCTCGATGGTTACATATAAGGTACAATCCCTTAAATATTTCCCTCCAATAGTTTGTGCAGCAGAAGTGAAAGCCTGCATTTCGGCATGTGCAGTTACATCGTTAAAACGTTCGGTTAAATTATAGCCCCGGCCAATAATCCTGTTTTTACTTACCACTATAGCACCTATCGGAATTTCATCATCAGCTAAAGCTTTTTTGGCTTCTTCCAAAGCCAGTTTCATGTAATGGATGTCTTCTTCTTCAGAATCGGTATTTTCGAAATTGTAAAAACTCATGTTGCAAATATAGGATAAGACTTCTGAAGTCTCTGAATTCGAATGTCCTTGTTTTTGTTTTGGAGCACAGGGTCAGTACGTATAGGCTACTTCAATCAGGGCTATTTGGTAAGGCCTGTGCTTAATAAGAGAACTTCGCGGTATAAATAGATACTCTATTCTCCCACAGATCACCGCAGATAAACATCGCAGATTTAACAGATTTATATTATTAAAAGGATCTGTGTTTCTTATCCTTTTAAATCTGCGGGAAATGTCCCCGCGAAACTTCCGAAGTTTCCAAGGGCAAAGGTCTGGCAAAACTTCGGAAGTCTCAAAGCATTAGATAAGTTTGCTGCCGTTAGGCACTTTGCTTTGCACCGTAGTTAACACGATGTCGCCGTTTTCATCGGCAAAACCGGTAACTAAAAATTCTGACATAAATTTTCCTATCTGTTTTTTTGGAAAGTTAACCACCGCAACAATCTGTTTTCCGGGTAATTCTTCCGATGTATAATGTTTGGTAATCTGTGCACTACTCATTTTAATACCAAATTCGCCAAAATCTACTTTTACTTTATACGCCGGTCTTCGGGCTTCAGGAAATTCGAAGGCCTCTAAAATGGTTCCCACCCTTAATTCTACTTTTTCGAAATCGCCCCATGTAATCTGTTCCATAAATAATCAATGTATTAATGGTAAAAATATAAATTATTAAATAATTCGCCATTAGCACCAAAAATAAAACATTAACTCAGTTCAAACGATTGCATTTAATTCAATAGATTTTATAAAAAATTTGCGTTTTATATTTTTCCAACTATCTTTATGCAACCGTTTGCATAACCAAATAATAAAATTAGATGAAAGCATGTATTTATTAGGGATTGATTTAGGTACCTCATCCATAAAAGTTGCCATTGTTGATGCAACTACACAAAGAAATATAGCCACCGCTCAATATCCGGAGGAGGAAACAGCCATCAAGTCTTTACAGTCTGGCTGGGCAGAACAATCACCTGAGGATTGGTGGCAAAATGTTCAACAGGCCATCCTGAAATTAAATTCGACAGGTCTTTTTGATCCAAAAGAAATTAAATCCATTGGTATTGCGTACCAAATGCACGGATTGGTTGTTGTAGATAAAAATCAGCAGGTGCTCCGAGATAGTATTATTTGGTGCGACAGCAGAGCAGTTGAACTGGGCAATAATGCTTTTGAGGCTATTGGGCATGACAAATCTTTGAAACATTTATTAAACTCTCCGGGAAACTTTACGGCATCAAAACTGGCCTGGGTAAAAGCAAATGAGCCAGACATCTATAACCGCATCGATAAGATAATGCTCCCTGGCGATTTTATCGCGATGAAATTAACGGGAGAAATTACAACAAGTATTTCGGCACTATCTGAAGGCATTTTCTGGGATTTTGAAAACCACGAAATTTCTAAAGATGTAATGGAGTATTATGGCATTTCGGGTAACCTCATCCCAACCGTAAAACCCTTATTCTCGGAACATGGTTATTTAAAAGCCGATATTGCCCATTCTTTGAACTTACCAACAGGTATTCCAGTCGCCTATAAATCTGGCGATCAGCCGAACAATGCGCTTTCTCTAAATGTACTAAAACCTGGGGAAGTTGCGGCCACAGCCGGAACATCTGGGGTAATTTACGGCGTAAGCGACGGGCTTACTTACGATAAACAATCGAGAGTGAATACTTTTGCGCACGTAACCTATTCAGAAGAAAAAAAGCACACAGGGGTTTTACTTTGTATTAATGGTACCGGCAGCATGTACCGCTGGGCAAAACATAATTTCGCGCCACAGTCTCGTTATGCCGACCTGAATATCCTGGCGTCGAAAGCGCCAATAGGTAGTAATGGTTTAAAAGTACTTCCTTTCGGTAACGGCGCAGAACGAATGTTAAACAACCAATATACAGGCGCAGAGTTATTGGGCATAGATTTAAACCTGCACAATCAATCAGATATCTTCAGGGCTATACAAGAAGGGATTGCCTTCTCTTTCCGTTATGGATTGGATATCATGCGGGAAAATGGCATGCAGCCTAAAGTCATCCGGGCCGGAAGGGCAAACCTATTTTTAAGTGATGTATTTGCACAAACTTTTGTAGATGTTACGGGCATTCCGGTAGAACTTTACGAAAACGATGGTAGTGTAGGCGCAGCCTTAGGTGCAGGTATAGGCGCCGGAATTTTTAAAAGTGCTGAGGAAGCTTTTAGCAACCACGAAGTAATTAAGACTTTAATACCACAACATTCAGCTGAATATGAAGCAATCTATCAGGATTGGAAAAAAATATTAGAAAAACAATTAGCAATGGGTTAATGGTTCACAGCCATCGGCTATCAACTATGAACCAACAACCACGAATCAAAAACAAAAAACATGACAAAAGTAGTAACAGGAGCAACTGAATTTTTCAAAGGCATTGACCAGATCAAGTTTGAAGGTCTGGAAAGTGATAATCCACTAGCATTTAGATGGTACGACGCCAACAAAGTAGTAGCAGGCAAAACCATGAGCGAGCATTTTAAGTTTGCTTGTGCTTACTGGCATTCATTCAACGGTAATGGTGCTGATCCATTTGGAGGAGCAACGCACATTTTCCCATGGGATGAAAAGAAAGATGCTGTAGAAAGGGCAAAAGATAAAATGGATGCAGCCTTTGAATTTATCACGAAAATGCAGATCCCATATTATTGTTTCCATGATGTAGATGTGGTAGATTATAGCGACGATATTGCTGAAAACGAACGCAGATTACAAGCCCTTGTTGAATATGCAAAGCAAAAACAAGCAGATAGCGGTGTAAAACTATTATGGGGAACAGCCAATTTATTTAGCCATAAGCGTTACATGAATGGTGCATCTACCAATCCTGATTTTCATGTGCTGGCACACGGAGCTGCCCAGGTTAAAGCAGCTTTAGATGCAACTATTGCTCTTGGTGGCGAAAATTATGTTTTCTGGGGAGGAAGAGAAGGCTATATGAGCTTATTAAATACCAACATGAAACGTGAGCAGGAGCACCTGGCTAAATTCTTACACGCCGCTAAAGATTATGCACGCAAACAGGGCTTTAAAGGAACATTCTTTATTGAACCGAAACCATGTGAGCCTTCTAAACACCAATATGATTACGACGCGGCAACAGTAAAAGGCTTTTTACAACAATATGATCTGTTGGCTGACTTTAAACTAAATTTAGAAGTAAACCATGCAACACTGGCAGGTCATACTTTCCAACATGAATTACAGGTTGCGGTAGATAATGGCCTGTTAGGTTCTATCGATGCAAACCGTGGCGATTATCAAAATGGCTGGGACACCGATCAGTTCCCGAACGATATTAACGAACTAACCGAAACCATGTTAATCATTTTAGAAGGTGGTGGCTTACAGGGTGGAGGTGTAAACTTCGACGCGAAAATCCGCCGTAACTCTACTGATCAGAAAGACCTATTCTATGCGCATGTAGGTGGAATGGATATCTTCGCAAGAGCATTAGTGACTGCAGATGCCATTCTTCAAAAATCTGATTACAAAAAAGTAAGGGCCGACCGTTATGCTTCATTTGATAGCGGAAAAGGTGCCGAATTTGAACAGGGAAAACTAAGTTTAGAAGATTTAAGGAATTATGCTGCAGAAAATGGCGAACCAGAGGTTCGCAGCGGAAAGCAGGAATATCTTGAAAACCTAATTAACAGGTATATTTAAATTTATCTTATAAATGTATTCTCCGTGGTCTGTAATCTTCACAGATCACGGATGATATTATATTAATTTTTGCAAAATTAAAAATTTCTCAACGCCTTTATCGGACAGGCATGCCACTGCCCTGCGAATCGAAATGACGATATATTTAGTTCATCTGAGCTCAACAATCTTGAATTTTAGGAAGGTCAAATTAATAAACGTTATTTTAACATTTTTTAATTCAAAAAAAGCGGAGATTAATTTATGATTTTACTACATTTAGATTTCTAAACCAAATAACTTAAATGAAAGTCACAGATTACATTATTTTTCTAGCCTACTTTGCCATTGTAGCAATTTACGGTTTCTGGATTTACCATCGTAAAAAACAAAAGCAAATGAGCAGCAAGGATTATTTTCTTGCAGAAGGTTCACTTACCTGGTGGGCAATTGGCACATCTTTAATTGCCTCGAACATTAGTGCCGAGCAATTTGTAGCCATGAGTGGCGATGGATTTAAAATGGGATTAGCCATTTCTACTTACGAGTGGATGGCTGCTGCAACATTGGTAATTGTTGCTACATTTTTTATTCCCGTATATCTTAAAAATAAGATCTACACCATGCCCCAATTTCTAAGTCAACGTTACAATGGTACCGTAGCCATGATTATGGCTGTGTTTTGGTTATTGTTGTATGTTGTGGTAAACTTAACCTCAATCTTATATCTGGGTGCTTTAGCTGTAAGCAGTATTTCGGGTATTGGCTTTTGGTATTGTATGATGGGATTAGCCATTTTTGCCGTAATTATAGCATTAGGCGGTATGAAAGTAATTGGTTACACGGATGTAATCCAGGTAGCATTTTTAATTTTCGGCGGTTTAGCAACTACTTATTTAGCGCTTAATTTAGTAAGTGATCATTTTGGTGGCCACGGCGTATTAGATGGTTTATCGTTCTTAAGAGAAAAAGCACCAGACCATTTCCACATGATATTTAAGAAAGACAGTGCGAATTATGCTTCATTACCTGGCATGACGGTATTGCTTGGCGGGATGTGGATTGTAAACTTAAACTATTGGGGTTGTAACCAGTACATCACCCAGCGTGCTTTAGGTGCTGATCTCAAAACAGCTAGGGCAGGTATTTTATTTGCTGCGTTTTTAAAGCTGCTAATGCCACTAATTGTGGTTTTGCCGGGTATTGCAGTATATATGTTGTACCAGGAAAAAACAGGTATCGATGTAAATTCAATGATGCCTGGAGGAGAACTTCGTCCAGATCGGGCTTACCCTACTTTATTGAGTATTTTACCAACAGGATTAAAAGGTTTATCTTTTGCGGCTTTAACCGCAGCAATTGTTGCCTCACTGGCCGGTAAAATTAACAGTATCTCTACCATTTTTACTTTAGATATTTTTAAGAAACACATTAATCTAGAAGCCAGTGAGAAAAAACTGGTAAGTACCGGACGCGTGGTTGTAATTGTTGCAATGGCTATCGCAATCGCTATTTCGCCATTCTTAGGTATCGATAAAAAAGGTGGTTTTGAATTTATTCAGGAGTATACAGGTTTTGTAAGTCCTGGTATTTTTGCCATGTTTATTTTGGGCTTCTTCTGGAAAAAAACCACTTCAAATGCAGCCTTATTTGCTACTATAGGTGGTTTTGGTTTATCGGTATTGTTAAAATTCTTACCAGGAATGATGGATCTGTCTTTCCTTCACGATTTTGGATTCTCGGTAGCCAATGCAGATGGAATCTACGAAATACCTTTCTTAGATAGAATGGGCATTGTATTTGTAGTTTGTATTGTAGTGATGTTTGCCATTAGTATGTTCGAAAACAGCAAAGGCGATAAATCTAATGGTTTAGAAGTAGATTCTAGCATGTTCAAAGTTCATCCTTCGTTTGCCGTTGGATCAATAATTGTGTTCGGAATTTTAGTTGCGCTTTATTCGACTTTCTGGTAAAATTAAAAATAAAGAATATGCAAAAGGCTCGCAACTTTCATTGCGAGCCTTTTTTGTTCGTCTACTTGCTGGTGTCCTCAGCAACTATCTTAAGTAACTTCAGTTCGATTATTAATATTCCTTTAATTCGATTTATCAATCTCAAGAAGTCTTCGACTACGCTCAGACTGACGACCGTGGTGCTTAACTTAATGTGCTGGGTTACACATCAACCGACCGACAAAATTCCACTTCAGGACACGATTAGAATTAGACCAGTAAACGCTCTTGGGCACCAACGAAATAATTGAATTACTGTGCGCAAGGCCCATCAGGAATTTCTTTACTGATTTTAAGTACTTTCATCACCACTAAAGTAGAATCAAAATCACTGGAAACTACGCCAGTATCAGATTTCGCAAAATAACCTTCCAGCTCTACATACACCGGCTCGTATGGTTTTTCGAAACCTAAGTTGCTATAAGAAAGCTCTAAGTTTTTTACACTGTCTTTAACCCAATATTCACGCCCATCTTCGCATAAGGTAAAAGATTTAACTTCAGGGCCAAAACTATACAAACCTTTAACAGTTTTCAGATTACTTTTTTCTCCTTCGGCTTTATCGTTCCTATTACAAGCTGTAACGGCTACGCCAAGGAGCACAACGAGTACAATTGCTTGCTTAAATAACTTCATTTTATATAGTTTGATTAATTTGATCTATCTTTTTAACACTTAAATTGGATGACAAAGCAGATGCCAAAAATGAAAAGATGCCTACCGTAACAAAAACTAAAACAAAATCTTTCCATTTTAGTGCAATCGGATAAGAACTTACCAGTGTTTTGTTTACTTCATCGCCCATTTTGATGAAACCGTAGGTGTGTTGAAAATAATAAAATATGAGGCCAATAATCAGGCCAAGCACACAGCCAGACATGGTGATCATCATGCCCTCAAATAAAAATATACGTTTGATTAATTTCTTGCCCGCGCCTAAACTGCTCAGAATGGCAACATCCTTCACCTTATCAATTACTAACATGGTTAACGACCCTATGATATTAAATATAGCAATAATCAGGATAAAAGTAAGAATAATATATACTGCCCATTTTTCGGTATTTAAAATATGGTAGAGTGATTTATTTTGTTCGGCCTGATTTCTGACTTCGTAATCTTTACCAACCTTTTCGATTATTTCCCTTTTAAAATCATCTACGTCGACACCGGGCTGGAGATTGATCTCTATTGCAGACACTTTTTTATCTTCGCCTAAAAGTTCACGGGCAAAATCGAGTGGAACTATGATACCATTATCGAAATCTTGTTGTACTTCAAAAACGCCGCTTACCCGGATGTTCTTCACCACAAAATCGTCGGCAGGATTTAAGGTATTGGCCGCGATATCCTTCTTTGGTGAATAAATTTCCAGCTCTGTAAAGGGATCAACTGTATTGACGGCCAAATAACTTTGTAAAGCAGATCCAATTACTGCGTTATCGCCACTCTTATTGTGCAATATAAAATGGCCTTCCTTAATAGTACTATCTAATTTGCTGTTCTTCAAATAGTCTGAACTTACCCCTTTAACCATTCCAACAGCCTGCTTGTTGTTGTATTTTAGTAAAGCATTTTCTTGCAGCACCTCGGTAAAAGCAGCAATATCTTTATTTTTTCTGAGCTGATTAAAATAGCTTGTATCCGGATTAAATGTTTTGCCCTTAGCCGGTGTAATGGCAATTTGTGGGGTAATGGTATCAAACATATTTAATACCACTGTTTCTAAACCGTTAAATACCGATAGAATAATAATTAAAGCAGCACTGCCAACCATTACACCTACCATAGATATGCCTGATATCAGGTTAATGGCATTGGTTGATTTCTTGGCAAAAAGATACCTTCTGGCAATATAAAACGATGTATTCACGGTGGCAAAGATAGGTAAAAGGTTGAGGGTTTAAAGGTAGAAGGTATAGGGTTCTAAGCCTCTACGCTTAAAAAACTTAAAACAATAATTAATATTAAAAAAACGGATTATGTTGTTTTTCAAAACCAATACTTGTGGCTGGTCCATGGCCAGGATAAACTTTGGTTTCATCAGGTAAGACAAAAAGTTTATCAGAAATGTTTTGAATTAATTGCTGATGGTTGCCACCTGGCAAATCTGTACGACCGATACTGCCGTAAAAAAGCACATCTCCACCAATTAATATATGATCGGCTGCACTGTAAAAACACAGGTGTGCAGGCGAATGTCCGGGGGCAAAAATTAAGGTCAATTTGCTATTGCCAAAAGAAATAGTTCCTGTTTCGAGCAAAAAGGTATCTGGCAAAGGAGATACATCATAACGGGTAAAGCCCATTGATGGTGCATAACCGGGAACGGCATTTAAAACCGGTAACTCACCCTGATGAAACTGTGGTTTTAAGCCATAGGTTTCGAATACAAATTTATTGCCGAAAACATGATCAAGATGACAATGTGTATTGAGTAACAAAACAGGTTTTAAGCCTTCGTGTTTGATAAAAGCGGCCAATTCATTTTGCTCAAAACCCTCGTACATACCCGGATCAATAATGGTACATTCTTTGGTCTCATCGTAAAGCACATAGGTGTTTTCGCTGTAAGCGTTAAAGGTGAAGGTCTTTATTGTAATCATAAGATTTCAGAAAAAATCCTGTTTCCAGAAGCAGGATGACAATAATAAGTTAATTTTTCCACCTAAAGGTAGAAATCAAGGTATCGATATCCTTTTTAATAAATTTAATAACAGGCTCAATAGAATCGTATTGCGGACGTTCATTAAAATATAAAGCCCCCCTAAAATAATGTTTAGCGCTATCAGTTAAAAAAAACTGGACAGAGGAAGCCGTATTCCCTTCAATGGCATAGTAAATACCATAAACATGGTGATCAGGATAATTGATAATTTTTTGATCAATCGCCCTAGCTTTTATCGTGTGTTTAAAGGCAAGTTTTCGGGCATCTTCTACCATTTCATCATATTCGCTTTTACCCGAAACATCATAATAAGTTAAATGCAAAAAGCCGTTAAACTGTTTAAAGTGCAGGTTATACCAGTTTTTTTGAGCATCACGACTTTCGTCTTGCTCCATTACAGCATAGGTAGGATATTTGAACGAAAAGGGAACTGGTTTGGTAAATGTGATGTAGTCTTTTTTAGGAAATACAATCCTGAAATAAGCTTTTGGCTTCGGACTATAATCATGGTTCTGACAAGCTGTTACGAACAAAAGCAGCACAAATGGAACACAGATCAGTTGTTTTAGTTTCATAGCATTTTATCGAAGATTGTTTCCCCGAAAAGTCGGGCAGGCTGTCGTTCCTGCTGCAAAAACGGCAAGTTAAATTATTTATTCCAGATTGCCCAGGCTTTTTCTGCTTGTTTGTACAGCATTTCCAAACCGTTTTTAATTGCCGCACCACGTTCGGCAGCTTTAGCCAAAAATACGGTCTCCAGCGGATTGTACACTAAATCGTAAGCTAAATACCCGGGGCCAACTAAACTGTAATCAATTTCAGGAAAGGTATCTACATTTGGCGACATCCCTAAGGGCGTAGTATTGATCAATAAATGGTGTGAGGCCAAAATCTCTGGTGTAATCTCCGAATACAGAATAGCACCAGGAGCAACTGTTCGCACCACCACCTGATATTGAATATTTAACTTTTCTAAAACATATTTTACTGCCTTAGCCGCACCCCCATCGCCAAAAACAAGTGCTTTTGTGTGTTGCGGTTTTAACAATGGCTTTAGCGATTCTTCAAAGCCATACGCATCGGTATTATAACCTTTTAAATAGGTTGCGCCTTCAAAGGTTTTGATTGAAATACAATTTACGGCACCAATTTTTTCTGCAGCTTCATCTACTTCATTTAAATAGCAAAGCACACTAACTTTATGTGGAATAGTTACATTAAGGCCACATAGTGATGGGTTTTCACTCAGCAGATCTGGCAGCGATTTAATATCGGCAATAGGAAAAAGCTCATATTGATGATCGGTTATGCCCTCATTTTGAAATTTTTCTGTGAAATATTTTTTTGAGAAAGAGTGAGAAAGTGGGTACCCGATTAAGCCGTATGTTTTCATATTGATATAACAAGCAAACCTTACAGGCTTTTGAAAACTGTAAGGTTTATTTAACGATGTGCCTCGTAATGACGAATTTTGTCTTTATTTTACCTGGTTCAGGAAATAGTCGAAAGTATCTCCGCGTAGTCCTAAACGAATGGTTTCTAAAGGAATTACCTCTGCCGGGGCAATATTACCAAGATTTACATTGCTACCGATTAATTTAATAAACCAAACCTGCTGTTCTTTTTGAGGGGCTTCCCAAATAATGGTTTCTTCAGGAATCTGCGTTAAAATTTCATCAACCAATCCTTCCCTCACTTCGCCACTACCACGGTAAATACCAACATTACCGCCTTCGCGCGCTTCGGCAATTACTTTCCACGAACCTGCCTCAATTTCAGCCTGCATTAATTTAATCCACTTATATGGCGCAAATATTTTAGCGGCATCTTTACTGCCAACTTCAGAAATCACAGTGACCTGTTTAGACAATTCGCGGATAAACTCACATTTTTTATCGTGCTCAATTTCGATAGAACCATCAGAAACCTCTGCGTATTCCATTCCATACTGGTCTAAAACACGTTGATAATCTGAAAACTGGTTACGGATAATAAAGGCTTCAAATAAGGTTCCTCCGAAATAGGTTGGAATGCCCGCACTTTTATATAAAGCTAATTTTTCTTTAAGGTTTGGGGTTACGTGTGAGGTAGCCCAGCCTAATTTTACGATATCTGTATGTACACCGGCAACTTCAATAAAATCTTCTACCTGGCGCAGGCTCAATCCCTTATCCATAACCATTGTTAAGCCTTTTTGGCGTGGTTTAGCTGGACGTTCGGGAACGTTTAATAATGGATAATTCATATAGCTACAAAAGTGAAAAAAATTTTGAGATTTATTTGTTAAATTTTTCTCACAAGGTCGTTACCTTATATACCGGTTTATAACGTTCAAAATGGCACTATTATCCTGCAATTGCGGTAAATATTCAAACAAAATATAGTGTTTGTCGGGGTCAGTTGTTAAAGCCGTTTCCAGGTATCCCAATGCATCGCTATAATTAGCCATGGCAAAAAGATAGGCCACCATTCGGTAATAAAGTTCAGCAGCTTCAGGATTGTTCTTAATTGCTTCTGCCATTGTTTCTGATGCTTCAAGCAATTTTCCCTGCTCATAAAGCACTGTACTAAAATCTAACCAGGCTTCAATATCCAAGGGATTAAACTCCAATACTTTTTCGTAAGCTTCAATCGATTCATCAATCTGGCCTAATTTATAATAAGCATCGGCCATGGCAAACCAAAAATCAGGATTCTCGGCCTCTAAATCTATTGCTTTTTTATAAAAATGCAGCGATTCGAAATAACGTTCTTCAAAATTCAGTGTAACACCGATCCCAAACCAGGCATCTGCCATTTTAGGATCCATTTTTACTGATTTTTTATAATAGGAACGGGCTTCGTCCATTTTTTCCAGCTTTTCGTAACATTCACCAATGGCACAATAAGTATCGGCATTAGGCTGTTCGTATTCGAAAGTCTGTTTATAAACATCTATTGCCTCATCGTATTTATCCAGTTGTACAAGTGCATTTCCTTTGTTAAAATAAGCCGAACTGAAGTCTTCTTTGATCAGTATTGCGTAATCATAAGCGTCAATAGCTTTTTCGAAAAGGTTCAATTTGTGGAAACTATTCCCCAAATTGTACCATGCTGCATAAGAATATGGATCAGTATCGATATATTGCTGATAAAACTTAATACTTTCTTCTTGCTTATCTAATACATCATAACAGAAAGCTAACTCGTATAGACCATCCTGATTCTCCATATTCTGCTCTAAACTCAGCTTAATATAGGTAATGGCATTTTCATAATCGCTCATGCTCTGGTACACATAAGCCATCTGCAATAAAATCTCATCCGTACTTTCGGCCAGTCCCAAAGCTTTTTCATAATTTTCCAAAGCCTCGTCAAAACGTTCAGTATTTTGAAAAATATTACCGCGAAGTAAATAAATATCCGGTTCAGACGGCTCTAAAAGCTCAGCCTTTTGCAAAGAAATAAAAGCCTTTTCGTTGTTGTTGGTTAAGATATAAAGGTGTGCCTGTTTGATTAAAAAGACTGTTGCATAGGGGTGTTGACTGATTGCAAAATCAACTACCTGCAAAGCTTTGACCGGATCATTTTTCTCAATGTAAAAATCTACAATGTATTCAAAAGCGCCTGCATCGAAAAAATACTGATCCTGATTGCGGAGCATCTCTTCGTAACGTTCTACCGAGCGTTGTGCATCTTCGTTGGATTCAAAAAAGAATTCTTCTTCCATATATTATACTATTAAAGAACCGTGCCAATTAGCAGAAAAACACATTATAAGTTTACCAATTTTAATTATTCGTTTTTAAAATAATTATTAACATCAACAGCTAAAAACAGCGTAAACAGCTGACTATAAAGCTTATTAACTGTGACTAAGATGTGTGGATAATCGATAGATTTTTTGCAACATCGCGGTTCCTTTTCCCTTCTTTTACAAAAATACTATAAATTTATGGTATATACGTAATTAAGAAGTCATGAAAGGATTAGTCATTTTTGCCCTGTTTTTACTATGTTTTATTACAAATGGCTTCGCACAAAGCGATGAAGAAAGTGCGGTTAAAAAAACCATAAATAACCTTTTTAAGGGTATGAAAGATGGAGACAGCACTTTAACCAGAAGTGCCTTTGCACCAGAAGCAATAATGCAAACCATCACTAACAAAGAAGCAAAAGTAAGTATACGTTCGGAATCCGTTAACAACTTTATCAAATTTACCGGCACTCCACACCAGGAAAAATACGATGAGCGTATTGTGTTTACCAAAATATTAATCGACGGTCCTTTGGCTTCTGTTTGGACAGACTATAAATTTTATCTGGGCGAAAAATTTAGCCAGTGTGGGGTTAATTCCTTTCAGCTGGTAAAAGGAGATAAGGGCTGGCAGATTGTTTATATTATTGATACGAGGAGAAAGGATAACTGCAACTAGTGATTTTTATGGGTAAGTTATTATTATTGTTTTTGGAAAGCAAGGCCCGTAGCTTGATTATTGTTAGTCGGGTTTACATTATAGTCCCGATTTTCAATCGTGAGCTGCCATTCCAATCCCGTTTATAAACAACTGTTCATGCTACTATTTGAGGTTGCACAGGCTAAAATGTACCACTCGCCGTTTATAAACCTGATAGAACGGAAAGCCCGCAGTGAGGAACGAGTGAGGACTTGGAGGGATAGCAGGGCTATCAACTGCTATAGGCAGAACTGTTCATTTCCAAAATCTCTAAAACAAATTATTAGAGTGCCGTCGCCCTGATCTGTATCATAAATATATAATTGTCATCCTGAGGGTTAATTAATTGTTTAAAATCAATATGAGTCATAGCTTTTTTACTCAGAATTTTAGACTACAAGAGATCGTCATTCCCAACTCGATTGGGAATCGTAATGCAAGCGCTTTAAGATTCCCGCATGCGCGAGAATGACGACCACACTAGTGGATTCTATCAATGGTAGCCTGTCGAAGGACCTGTTTAAATACTCTCTAAAGCGTTTCGACAGGCTCAAAGTGACAAGTTCGAAATGGAATCACAAATATGAATACCGCCTCATGACTATAGTGTTATTTAAAAGGCTAAAAATAATCGTTTTGGAATAGCATTAATCAAACTTCATTATTGCATAGAGAAAGAGCCGGCGATGTTTCCATGCCAGCTCTTTTCTTCAAATGAGATTTTGCTATTATTCTTTCCCTAAATCAGCTGCGCCTTTTTTAAATAATTCGGCCTGCTTGCCCAGCTTTGTTTTAGCCTCTCCGCTTACTGCGGCTGCTTGTTGTGTTTTGGCTTGAGCAGCTGCAGTATAAGCACCAGCCAATTGCTTGTTTAAATAGGGTTGTAACTTTAATCTTTCAATGGCGTTACTAATGTTCGTTATACCTTGCTCAGTAACTGCAGGGTTAGTGTTGGCTCTCAGATACTGAAAATACTGACCAACTACGCCAAAAACTTTATTCCTATCACCGGTAAGCATAATGTTATCGTAAAATGCCTGATAATCATCCTTTGGTTCGTTGATGTACAAGGATGCGATTGAAGGCGCAATATGCGCTCTTGTATCTTCATCTAACGATGCGATGGCTGAAATAGTTTCCTGCGGTGCCAGTTTGGCCAGGCCATCAACACCAGCAGCAATTACCTTGTACGATCTATCTTTTAAACTTTCTAACACTAAAGTTTTATAAGCCTGATCGCCGGTTGCGGCTAGTTTCACAATTGCAGCTGATCTTGCTTCGGTATTTTTATCTGTTTTGGCAATCTGAAGTAAAACCGGCAAAGCTGCTGCTTTAATCTGAGCATCTTCTAAATTAATGCCATCTATACTTAATGCACGTAAATCTGCCGATTTATCCTTTAAACCTTCTAACAACACCAGTTGACCGCTGTTGGCCTTGCTCTGCATAATAAATTGTAAGGCTTCAATTCTATTGGCATAACTTGGGGCATTTTTGTATTGGAAATAATAGTTTTCTGCGGTTTTATTGTCATTGGTTTCGCCAACTAAAATTTTATCTACATCAAAATCGATTAAATCTGGTTTTGCACTCACGTCAAAACTAAAATTCTGCTCACGACTATTAATCAGAATTTCTTTCCTGATTTTTTTACCACCTGCATAAATATCAATTTTTATAGGCAACGTAAAGGTCTGCACACTCGAATCCTGTGTTTGTTTAACTTTAATTGTTGCCTTGCCGTTTTCATAACCATAATCTATACTTAAAACCGGGTGACCACCATTGTAATACCATTGATTAAAATAAGGACTCCAATCTTTTCCGGTAACATCTTCCATTGCCAAACGTAATTGGTGTGTTTCGCCGTTTTTAAAGGCATTGGTAGTAAGGTAAAGGTTAAGCGATTTGTAGAAAGCAGCATCACCCATCTGGTTTTTTAAGGCATACAAAATAATAGATCCTTTGGCATAGCTGATATTATCAAACATATCTTCCTTATCATTATAATAGAAGCGGGCCAAAACCGGACTTTCACCTTTTTTAGTCGAACCAAGGTAAGATTGCAGTTTTTCGTAACGCGATTTATCTTCAGCATCCTGACCTGCATCATGCCCATGCCAGATTACCTCGCCAAAGGTGGCAAAAGATTCGTTCATGGTTAAGTTAGACCACGATTCGGCCGTTACGTAATCGCCAAACCACTGGTGAAAAAGCTCGTGTGCAATGGTTCCTTCTTCATTTTCATCCAATAACTCTCTATCGGTTTTTTGTACCTGTTCGCCGTGCAACGTAGCGGTCGTATTTTCCATTGCACCCGAAACATAATCTCTGGCCACCACCTGTGCGTATTTGTTCCATGGATAATCCACACCTAACAAATTGCTGTAAAACCGGATCATATCAGGTGTTTTACCAAAAATCTGTTTGGCATAAGGCGCGTATTTAGGCTCCAGGTAATAACTCACTTCCTTGCCTTTATAAATATCTTTTGTGATTTTGAATTCACCCACAGCCATCATAAACAAATACGGAGAGTGGGGCAAATCCATTTTCCATGTATCAGTTCGGGTTCCATCTGCATTGGCTTTCTGGCTCAACAATTTTCCGTTAGAAAGCGTTGTATATTTCGATTTTACGGTTATTGAAATCTCTTCGGTAGTTTTCTGATCAGGCTTATCGATAGTGGGAAACCATGCGGAAGATGATTCTGTTTCACCCTGTGTCCAGATCTGTGTTGGCTTATTTTTATCGGTGCCATCCGGGTTGATAAAATATAAACCTTTAGCGTCGGTTATGGCCGCACTCCCCTTTACCTTCAGTTCATCAGGTTTAGCAGTATAAGCAATATAGACCGTATACTTCTCAGCATTAGTGTACTTTTTATTTAGGGTGATGTATAGCTTATTGTCTTTATAAACATATTTAAGCGGGGTATTTCCTTTTGCACCAACCAATGCAATGGTTTTAATATCCATTCCCTGCGCATCAAGGGTTAAAGAGTCTGTAGCATAAAAATGAGGCTTTAAAGTAACCCATTCTTTACCATATAGGTATCGCTTTGCATAATCAAAAGATACATCGAGTTTGGTATGTACCAGATCGTTAACTTTGGTTGCAGTTACACGGTAAATATTTAAGTTACTCGATTTTTCTGCAGGCTGTTCCTGTGCAAAAAGTGGATTAGCTGTAAAAGCTGAAACCAACATTATGCCACAGGCAATAATTTTTTTATTCATTTTTTAAGATTTTATAAGTCAGTTAACTTTAAAGCAAGATATTAAAGATTGTGATAAAGTAAAGACCCAAATGTAGCCTCCTTTCTGTTAATTTTTTGTTTTTTTGTGTAAATCGTTAGATATATGACTACAGATATTCAATCCATTTTAAATAAATTGGGCGTTAAAGCGAGCAACGCAGCCTACAGTACAGGCAGCCACTGGGGAGGCGAATCGAATACCGATACACTAGAAAGTTTTTCTCCTGTTGATGGTAAACTGATTGCTTCGGCAAAAGTTGCAGGCAAAGCAGACTATGATGCGGTTGTTGTAAAGGCACAAGCAGCTTTTGCAGATTGGCGTACGGTTCCTGCTCCAAAAAGAGGCGAAATTATTCGCCAATTTGGCGATGCTCTACGTGAGCATAAAGACGCCTTGGGTACTTTGGTTTCTTACGAAATGGGAAAAAGTTTACAGGAAGGATTTGGTGAGGTGCAGGAAATGATTGATATCTGCGATTTTGCAGTAGGTTTATCGAGGCAGCTTTATGGTTTAACCATGCACAGTGAACGCCCGAACCACCGGATGTACGAACAATGGCATCCATTGGGAATTGTTGGAATTATTTCTGCCTTTAATTTTCCGGTAGCGGTTTGGAGCTGGAATGCGGCTTTGGCTTTGGTTTGTGGGAATGTTTGCATCTGGAAACCATCAGAAAAAACACCTTTAACTGCCATTGCCTGTCAGCATATTATTGCAAAGGTTTTTAAAGATAATAATATCGCCGAAGGCGTTTGTAATCTCGTTTTAGGCGACAGGGAAGTTGGCGAACTCATGACAAATGACGGCCGCATCCCTTTAATTTCTGCCACCGGATCGACACGCATGGGCAAGGCAGTTGGAGCTGCCGTTGGGGCACGGTTAGGAAAAAGCTTGTTAGAGCTTGGCGGTAATAATGCCATTATTATTTCAGAACATGCTGATTTAGACATGAGTTTAATTGGTGCTGTATTTGGTGCGGTTGGTACCGCAGGCCAGCGTTGCACTTCTACAAGAAGATTAATTATACACGAAAGTGTATATGATGCTTTTACTGCGAAACTGGTTAAAGCTTACGGACAATTGCGTATTGGCGATCCTTTAGATCAAAATAACCATGTAGGTCCACTAATTGATACCGATGCAGTTGCAGCCTACTTAGATTCTATAGCTAAATGTAAGGCCGAAGGCGGTACGTTTTTAGTAGAGGGTGGCGTTTTATCTGGCGATGACTACACGAGTGGATGTTACGTAAAGCCCTGCATTGCAGAGGTTCAGAATGATTTCAAGATTGTTCAACACGAAACATTTGCGCCAATTTTATACCTGATTAAGTACAAAACATTAGAGGAGGCCATTGCTTTGCAAAACGCTGTTCCTCAAGGATTATCATCAGCCATTATGACCTTGAATTTAAGAGAGGCAGAGCAGTTCTTATCGGCCAAAGGATCTGACTGTGGTATCGCAAATGTAAATATTGGTACTTCAGGCGCAGAAATTGGCGGTGCTTTTGGTGGCGAGAAAGAAACAGGTGGTGGAAGGGAAAGCGGTTCTGATGCCTGGAGAGCTTATATGCGCCGGCAAACCAATACCATTAATTATTCGAATACACTGCCTTTAGCACAGGGGATAAAATTTGATTTGTAAAAAAAATTCGTCATTGCGAGGAGGAACGACGGAGCAATCTATATTTGTTATAACCAGGAGTGTCCGAAACCTTCGCTGACAAAAAAGGCGCTGAACTTAAATTCAGCGCCTTTGTGGTAAAATATATGATGGAGTTAGAATAGTTTTTCTAATAAAGAAACCTGTATGTCATCATAACGGGATTTGCTGTTTGCCAAAAGCGATTTTCCTGTTAATCTGATACTACTTTCCAGCGCATTAAAACCAGCCATGTTTATTTTGGATGCTACCCCCATTACAGCCTGGTGTAAATCGGTAGTTCCTTCTAATTTTAAGGATGCACCATCTTTAATATTGGTTGATAAATTAACGGTGTTGGCTTTAATATCTGCCGATGCCTCATCATTTAAAACAATGTTTAGGTTTAACAGGTTGAAATTTCCGGCAGTACTTACACTTGCAGTATTTGAAGCTTCTATAGCAGTTAAGTTATTTACACGCACAACTACGGTTAAGGCATTTTTATCAAAAGAGCTAATTCTAAGTTCTGCTCCCTGCTGTTGTACCAGGGCATTTTTGGTATAATATTGATCATAAACCTCAACACTTTCTTTTGCATCCTGAACAAGGATCAGTTTCACGTTTCCCGAAACTAAAATTTTGCTGATGTTTCTAACATTTGTTAATGCAGTGTAGCTGGAATTATTTTCTGTTGCGTTTGCTACAATTGTTGCGCTGCTTAAAGTAACCATTACTAATGCTGCTGCGAATAAATTTTTAATAGAAGTTTTCATGACCTTAATATTTTATGTTTATAAATCTTTATTTTAAATCCCTAATTATTAGGTGGTTTTGTAATTAAGACTGCGTTCTGGCGAAAACGTTTCAGCCAGTTATGAGCTATTATACCATGCACTTGTATTTATAGACGAACGCCGAATTAACCTATACGAAATCCAGCATATTTTTTGAAACATCGACAAACAAAAAAGACCGGATTAATTAAAAACCGGCCATTTGTTAGAAAGTGATTAGCTTAAGGCTTTTTAATGAGCAGATTACTCTTTGTCTCACTCCAAAAATAATCCTTACTATTATCTTCGTAACAAGTGCTTTGTAAAGAGGTAACTATCATGGTGTATTGGTATCCGTTAATATTCTTGGAAACAGTCAACAGCTTTGACGGATAGAGATACACATGCTTTTAGCCCATTGTCCTTAACTCTCCTTTTTGGCAGGCTTTTACCGCCTGATTATATAAGTCATTTTCACGCTAAGCCTTTAATTCCATTTTTATAATTATAACTATTTTAGCTGATCAATAGTATGGAAATGGGTAGTACACTTTATAAACACATTAATAAATTTATAGATCTGAGCAACGATGAACAGGAAATTCTTGCACCGTTTCTCAAATCTTTTTCCGTTAAAAAGAAAGCTTTTTTATTAGCGGAAGGGCAAACCTGCAGGGCAAATTATTTTGTGGTAAAAGGCTGCTTAAGGCTTTATTTCATTGATATAAAGGGCGCTGAACAGACCACTCAATTTGCCATAGAAAACTGGTGGATTACCGATTTGACGAGCTTTCTTTTTCAGGAGCAATCTGAATTTTATATCCAGGCGGCAGAAACAACTGAAGTGATTGCTATCGAAAATCATCATTATGATGAAATGTTTCATAAACTGCCTAAACTGGAACGGTATTTTAGATTGATCCTTCAAAAAAACCACCAGGCATCGCAAAGAAGGATAAAATTTCTCTATAGCCAGACAGCTGAAGAAAGATATCGCCATTTTAATCGTTTATTTCCCGAATTTGTACAACGTGTGCCACAATACATGCTGGCTTCTTACCTTGGCTTTACTCCAGAATTTTTAAGTAAAATCAGGGCGAAGAAATAATCGTTTGTTAACCGCAAAGGAATTAGCAGAGAAGAAACGCGGGGCACACAGCGTTGGGCTTATTGATTTTCGTCCTTTCGACTGGAGCGAAGCGGAATGGAGAAATCTGTAAGCTCTGTTGTTAAATGAATTATCCATCGATTTCTCCACTGCGGTCAAAATGACGAATCGCATACATTTTATCGAGTAACATTAAATGTCAAAATAACAGGACTTTTAACCCTACTTAGCACACTTTGCGAAAGTCTTTGTGCCTTGCATTAGAAAATTCATTTCTTAAACTACATTAAGTTTTTTCAAGACCGGGATTCGGAACTTTACATCGTAATCAAAAAACAAATAAAATGGAAAGTAGAATTGATATTCCAAAAGTAGAACCTGCAGCTTATCAGGCCATGTATGGTTTAGAAAAATATTTATCAACCAGCAAATTAGATCCAATTCTTTTAGAATTGATCAAAATGCGCGCATCGCAAATTAACGGCTGTGCATTTTGCTTAAACATGCACGCAACTGATGCCCGTAAAATAGGCGAAACCCAGCAACGTTTGTATTTATTAAATGCCTGGAGAGAAACAACCTTGTTTACGGCAAAAGAAGAAGCTGTTTTGGCTTTAACAGAAGAAGTAACCTTAATTAGCCACCATGTTTCTGATGCAACTTATCAAAAAGCAGCAAGTTTTTTTAACGAGCAGGAATTAGCACAGCTAATTATGGCTATAGTTACCATTAATGCCTGGAACAGACTGGCCATTACCGCCAAAGTGATGGTTGGATAATCAGATTCCTCTTTCAGTTTATCACAAAGACACGATAGCACCTGGTTAATGTTTAAAATCACCTGGTAATTTGTGTCTTTGTGGTTTAATGTTGTCCGGTAAAAGAATAAATTATAGCACCCTTAACAACAATCCCTTTAAGTATTCCCCTTCCGGGAAAGAAATCCGAACCGGATGGTCTTCTGGTTGGCAGAATTGTTTAATAATCTGTACTTCCTTGCCTGCATCAAGCGCTGCCCAGGCAATAATTTGTTTAAATGTTTCAATATCAACTGCCCCTGAACAAGAGAAAGTAGCCAAAAGACCACCTTTTTCCAGTAACAGCATACCTAAACGGTTTAAATCTTTATAAGCCCTGGCTGCACGATCTAACGCTGAACGCGAAGGTGCGTATTTAGGTGGATCAAGCACAATCACATCAAACAGTTCGCCCGATTCTTTAAAAGCCCTGAGTTGTTTATTTACATCCGACTGGATAGCTGTAACTTTATCAGCATCGAATTTATTTAAGGCTATGTTTTGCTTTAAGGTTTCTACAGCCAGTCCTGAACTATCAACACTGGTAACACTTGCTGCACCATTAGCCAAACTGTTGAGGCTAAAACCACCGCTATAGCTAAAGCAATCCAAAACTTTTTTATCTTTTGTATAACCGGCTAAAATACTTCTGTTATCCCGCTGATCGCAATAAAAGCCTGATTTCTGTCCTTCAGCAATATTGATATTATAAATAATTCCATTTTCTTTTACCTCTAAAAATTCTGGTGGATTTTCGCCCCAAAGCAATCCGTTTTCAATAGGTAAACCTTCGTGAGTACGTGCGGTGGCATCACTTTTATCGAATATGCCTTTCGATTTTAATTCTGCCTTTAGTAATTCTACAATCTCTGTTTTAACCTTTTCAATTCCGGAACTTAAAATCTGCAACGACAGGAAATCGGCATATTTGTCGACAATTAAGCCAGGCAGAAAATCGGCTTCACTAAAAACTAAACGACAGGTATTGGTCTGTTCGCTTAAAATAAAATGACGCGAAGCAATGGCTTGTTTTAACCGGTTCTGGTACCAATTGTGATCAATGGTTTGTGTTTCGTCCCATTCTAACAAGCGAACAGCAACACGCGAATTGCTATTGAAATATCCATAGGCGAGAAATTCATGATCGAAAGCAAAAACTTTTACGACATCACCATCTTCAGGTTTTCCCTTAACTTTTTCTAATGCTCCGGAAAATACCCATGGATGTCTTTGTAATGCCGCTTTTTCTTTACCCTTTTTTAATATGATTTCTACCATGCTGCAAAGGTAATAATTAGTTTGGAGAATAGCGTTTGGCGCTTAGCGATAAGCGTTTCATACGATGCGCATAATCAGAACATCTGTTAAATCGGAGTGCTTATTCGAACGTAGCATTAAACGCTAACCACCACACGCTTAGCGCCAGGCACTCAACGCCTTGCGCCATACGCTAACCGATTGGCATTCAGCGCTTCTTCACCAGTTCCGTATCCAAAACCTTGGTTTCGAACTCGGTAACAGGCCTTTTAGCTTCGATCATCGAAATCAATAATTCGGTGGCCACCTGTCCCATTTCGAATGCAGGCTGTTTAACTGAGGTTAAGGATGGCGAAAACAATTCGACAAGATTGGAATTGGTAAAACCTGCAATCGCAATTTTATGTGCCACTTCAGGATTGGTTTTCTTCAGGGCCATAATGCAACCTGTGGTTAAGCGGTCGCTCGAGATAAAAATCCCATCGGGTTTAAGCGGCAAAAGTTCTTTCACCGCTTCTTCCAGTTCCGCGCTGTGCATACCACCATGCTGGCAATATTTTACCAGTTCGGGCTTAAATTCGATATGATATTTAACCAAAGCCGCTTTATAACCTGCTAACCTTTCTTTCGTTATTGAAAGGTTTTCTGAATTCGTCAAATGGGCAATGGTTCTTTTTCCTGATAAAATAAGATGTTCTGTGGCATCAAAAGAGCCCTTAAAGTTATTGGCAATTACTTTATGGGTTTCAAAATCTTCCGGTACGCGATCAAAAAATACAACGGGTAAACCCTTAGCGTATAAATGCCTTAAGTAACCGATATCCTGTGTTTCTGAAGAAAGTGCAATTAATAAACCATCAATGGAACGCGATGCCAGGTGTTCAACGTTTAGTTTTTCCTGTTTGTACGATTCGTGGCTTTGAGAAATAATTACATGATAATCTTTATCATAAGCAATTGATTCAATGCCATTTATCACCTGAGAAAAAAAGTTGTTGGCAATTTCACTAACAATAATTCCGATAGAATAACTACGGCGCTCTTTTAAACTTCTGGCAATCGGATTGGCACGATAATTTACCTTTTCGGCATAGGCTAAAACCAGCTTTTTAGTTTCCTCACTAATTTCGTAACGGTCTCTTAAAGCCCGGGAAACCGTAGATGTAGAGAGTCCTAATGCTTTAGCAATATCTTTTATGGTAGATGTTTCAAATCTCATGTTCGTATTGCGTACAAGTTACAAAAAATATCTCTTAAGGTGGATTTAGTCACCAACATTAATAAACGTTAGGTTGACGTTTTTGGGAACGTTTGCACACTTTTTTAGTTAAATCTGGTTTCAATTGCTTTTTAGTTTGTAAAATTGTTAAGTAAAAGTAACCAAATATAAACAAACTATAACGCTCCGAAATAGAATTATATTCTACATGCAAGCGATTGCATCATCTTAAATAACCAAATCTTATCTACTAAATTAATAATTATGAGCAGAGTCTTACTCTTATTTACATTTCTCTCTTTTATCGGATTATCATTGGCTCAGGCACAAAACAGGCAGCTTACCGGAACGGTGAAAGATAAAAAAGACGGACAGGTCCTGGTTGGTGTAAGTGTTGCACTAGCAGGCACAAAAAATGGAACCAGTACTGATGCTAACGGCACTTTCAAGATCAGCATCCCTGCAAATGGTGCGGTTTTAACTTTTACCTATATTGGTTATAAAACCAAAAATGTTACGGTAACAAACGAAACAAAACTATCAGTTGCTTTGGATGAGGATGCCAACAATCTTGAAGAAGTAACCGTTAATGTTGGATACGGCACCGTACGTAAAAAAGACTTAACCGGCGCTGTTGGTTCTGTAGGCGCTGATGTGATTGCTGCGGCTCCGGTATCTTCTGCACTAGAGGCCATTCAGGGACGGGTAGCCGGGATTAATATTTCATCGTCAGAAGGTTCGCCGGATGCACAGATTAACGTAAGGGTTAGGGGAGGCGGTTCCATCACCGGCGATAACTCGCCACTTTATATTGTTGATGGGTTCCCGGTAACTTCAATAGCTGATATTGCTCCGCAGGATATCGAATCAATCGATGTACTAAAAGACGCCTCATCAACGGCCATTTATGGAGCGAGGGGTGCTAACGGGGTAATACTTGTTACAACCAAAAACAGTAAAGATGGAAAAACGAATATCGCTTATAATGTTTTTGGTGGCACCAGAAAACTAGCGAAGAAACTGGGTGTGTTATCGGCATCTGATTATGTGCACTGGCAATACGAGAGATCACTTCTAGATGGTACACCAACTGATTACACTCAATATTTTGGGAATTATCAAGATATAGACCTGTTCGATAATATCGCGGAAAATGACTGGCAAGATCTGGTTTTTGGTCGTACAGGAACAACCTTTAATCAAAATCTAAGCATTACCGGCGGAAGCGATAAAACAAAATACAGCTTAAGTCACAGTTTTGTAACTGATAAGGCCATTATGCAAATGTCTGATTTTAAAAGACAGAACATTAATTTCAAATTAAACCACAAATTATACGACGCCTTAACTTTAGATTTTGGGTTCCGCTATTCCGATACCAAAACCAATGGCGGCGGGGCTAACGAGCAAAATGAAAAATCATCAGCCGATTCGCGTTTGAAATATGCGATTCTATATCCATCATTCCCTGTACCGGGCTTAACAGCATCAACAGATACCAATGATGAATTTAACCTCTATAATCCACTGGTGGCCATTTCGGATAATGATCAGTATGTTCACCGAAAAACCTACAATATAAATGGCGCAGCAACTTACGAAATCATTGATAATCTAAGATTGCGTTCAGAGGTTGGTTATGATGGCCTCCGCAGTGATCAGGATCGCTTTTACGGCCTTACTACTTATTACGTAAAAAACCTGGCCGATGCGCCTAATTTCCCAGTACTTACTTCTACCAATGCCAATAGGAACAGCTTTAGAAACACCAATACACTTAATTACAGCTTTAATAAAATCCTTGGCAAAAACCACAATCTTAATGTTTTATTGGGTCAGGAATTTATCAAAACAGAACAGAATATTTTAACCAATGAAGTTCGTGGTTTCCCGAAAACCTTCACTTTCGACCAAACACGGGTATTGACTACACAAGGTAAAGCTGCTATTATAGATAATAACTTTTCTCCGGATGATAAATTATTCTCGTTTTTTGGCAGGGCCAATTACGATTATCAAGGCAAATATTTGTTAAGCGCAACCTTCAGGGCCGATGGTTCTTCTAAATTTTCGCCGGAAAATCATTGGGGTTATTTTCCCTCAGTTTCTGGTGCGTGGAGAATTTCACAGGAAAAATTTATGCAGGGAACAAAATCATGGTTATCCGATTTGAAATTAAGAGCCAGTTATGGTGCGGCAGGTAATAACAACATCCCTCCCGGGCAAATCACCCAGTCTTTCCAGAATTCTAATACCAACTTTACAAATGGTTTCAGTAATTACTGGGCAGCTTCCAAAACAATGGCTAATCCCGATTTGAAATGGGAAACAAACGTAACCAGAAACATTGGGTTGGATTTTGCTTTATTCGATTCGAAAGTAACCGGTACCATTGATGCCTACTTGAATAAAACTAAAAATTTACTGATTTTATTCCCACTGGGAGGTACCGGATACGATAACCAATACCGCAATTTGGGCCAGACCCAAAATAAGGGTTTAGAATTTTCGGTAAACTGGAGTGCAATCAAAGAGAAAAACTTCGATTTAACCGTAAACGCCAATATCAGTTTCAACAGAAACAAAGTGCTTTCGTTAGGTTCGGTTAAAAATATAAATGGTACTTCAGGCTGGGCATCAACAGAAATTGGTGTAGATTACTTGGTAGAAGAAGGTGCCTCAATTGGTCGTATTTATGGCTACAAAAGTGCCGGCAGATACGAAGTATCTGATTTTACTGGCTACAACGCCACAAGCGGCAAATGGATATTAAAGCCAGGAGTAGTTGACGCTACTTCATTTGTAGGCACAGTACGCCCGGGCACAATGAAAATTCAAGATCTTTCAGGAGACGGAAAGATCGATTTATCCGACCGGTCTATTATCGGCAATACCAACCCATTAAACACTGGTGGTTTCTCACTTAATTCGAGAATTTACAATTTTGATCTTGGTGCATATTTTAACTGGAGCTATGGAAACGATGTGTACAATGCCAATAAAATTGAATATACCTCAACCAGTAAATACGCTTCAAGAAATCTGATTTCAGTTATGGAAAGCGGACAACGCTGGACAAATTTAAGGGCAGACGGAACAATTAGTAACGACCCAGCTGAATTAACAGCCATGAATGCAAACACCACTTTATGGTCGCCATATACCAAAACTTTTGTGCTAAGCGACTGGGCGGTAGAAGATGGTTCGTTTTTAAGGTTATCGACCCTGACCCTTGGATATACCCTTCCTGAAAAAATATCACGCAAATTAAAAATGAAAAAATTAAGGTTTTATGCTTCTGCTTATAACGTGTGGCTATGGACTAATTATACGGGCTTTGACCCAGAGGTTTCGACCAGACGGAATACGCCGCTTACACCAGGAGTTGATTACTCTGCATATCCAAGAAGCAAATCTTACCTATTCGGGCTAAATGTTAATTTTTAGAAGATCTTTTAATTTTACGAAAATGAAAAAAATTATATATACGCTGTTCATCATTACCGGAATAACACTTGTTAGCAGCTGTAAAAAAACATTGGATGCACCGGCTAAATCTACGCTTGATGAGTCTGTTATTTTTTCGACACCAAGTTTGGCGGAAGGTGCCATAGCAGGTGTGCTGCAATCTTTTGGCGAAACCAACTCCTACAGGGGACGTTTTTTAGTGTATTATGGGCTTAACAACGATACAGAAGTATACAATACCTTAAAATCGGTTGATGATGACAAAGCAAAATTATCTAATTACAACTGTAGTGTGAACAATGGCCAAATGAACACCACAGATAATGCATGGGCTAAATTTTACGAAGGCATTGAAAGGGCTAACCTGGCCATAAGAGGAATAAGAACGTACGGCAATATACAAAGTAACCCCGTAATGGCACAGATCCTTGGCGAAATTTTAACCTTAAGGGCTGTTCTATACAACGATCTTATCAAAGGCTGGGGAGATGTGCCGGCACGTTTTGAACCCATTACCTCTGCAACATCTTATTTGCCAAGAAATGACAGAGATGTAATTTATAAACAATTGTTAGCCGACTTAAATGAGGCTGCAGGTTACCTGCCGTGGCCTGGTGAGAATAACATAACAGCTAAAGTAGAACGCGTAAGCAAAGCTTTTGCAAAAGGCTTAAGGGCACGCTTGGCACTTGCAGCCGGTGGTTATGCACAGCGCCTTGACGGAACAGTAAGGTTAAGTTCTGATCCGGAATTATCGCACGATAAAATGTATGCCATTGCCAAAAAAGAATGCCTGGAAATTATTGCAAGTGGTAAATTAAGATTGCTTGGATTTGAAGAGGTGTTCAGAAAACTGAACGAGGAAACCGGTGCCGCCGGCTTAGAATCCATGTGGGAAATTCCATTTAGCGATGGCAGAGGCCGTGTGATTTTTGATTTAGGGGTAAAACATCTAAAAACAGACCAGTATACCGGCCAGAATAAAGGCGGAACAGATGGACCTAATCCGATTATGCTGTACGAATATGAAAATGAAGATGTACGAAGGGATGTAACCGTAGTTCCATACGAATGGGATGGCGGCGACGGCACAAAAGGCGCAGCTCAGGTACCATCGGCACTTGGCCGTTTATACTTTGGGAAATACCGTTACGAATGGATGAAAAGAAGGGTAACTTCTACCAATGATGATGGATTAAACTGGATGTATATGCGTTATGCAGATGTCGTGTTAATGGCTGCTGAAGCAGTTAACGATATTGATGGCCCGGCAGCAGCTGCACCATATTTAAAAATGATCCGTGACCGCGCTTTCCCAACTGCACCAACAAAAGTTACCGCTTTTATGGCCACAGCAACTGCCTCTAAAAATACATTTTTTGATGCAGTAGTAAATGAAAGAGCTTTAGAATTTACAGGAGAAATGCTAAGGAAAAGTGACCTGATCCGCTGGAATTTACTGGGCACGAAACTGGCTGAAGCCAAAACTAAATTACAGCAGCTAGAAAGCAGACAAGGAAAATATGCGGCTTTGCCTGCTAAAATTTATTACAGAACAGCTGCAAATGGCGAAACGGTAGAGATTTATGGATTGAAATTTGGGGATACCGATGCCCAGGGTGTTGCTTTAGGCTATACTTCAAACAAAGCATGGACCATGGTTACAACAGGCGAAACGGTTTCTTACTGGAATGCCCTTTATACAAAAGAACCAAATCAACAGCAATATTGGCCGATATGGCAGGTATTTTTGGATTTATCTAACGGATTGTTAAACAATAAGCCATTAAACTTATAAACTCAAGGTTATGAAAAAGATTAATAGATATACATACACCTTCTTACTCATGGCGACAGTTTGTTTATCGGCATGCAAAAAAGACAATCTGGAAGAAATTACCACACTTAACGTAGAGAGGGTATTTTCCAGCCCTGGCTTAACCGCAACAATAGTTAATAAAACCGGTGTTAAATTAACATGGAACGCCGTACCCAATGCCACTTCTTATACCATCGAGGTATACGATAATGCCGACTTTACCGGCACCCCGGTAAAATCAATTGCCAGCATTACTGCAGCTCAATTACCCTATACCGTAACCGGATTAATAGGCGATACGCAATATTCAATTAGGGTAAAAGGTGTTGCACAGGGAGTTGCAGATTCCAAATGGGTTAGCACTTCTGCAAAAACAGAATCCGAACAGATTTTCCAAACGGTAAACCAGGCCAAAATAACGGCTACTTCTGTTGTATTAAACTGGACACCTGGCGAAACAGCAACTTCAGTTACCGTAACACCTGGAAATATTACGCATACCATTACCGCTGCAGAAATTGCAGCCGGAGAAGCAACCATAACAGGCTTAACCGGAGAAACGGATTACACGGCAAAATTGCTGGCCGGAACAAAGGTTAGAGGAACAGCAGCTTTTACCACACTTTATAATTTTACAGGCGCAACATTAGTAAGTCCATCAGATAACCTGGCAACTCTGATTACAAATGCTGCTGCAGGCACCGTTTTCGGTCTTGCTCCCGGCACTTATACCGTTAATGCAGATGTTATTGCCTCAAAATCAATTACCATAAGGGGAACAAGACCAACTGACAGGCCAATTATTAACGGGATGGTTCTTAGATTAAAGGCTAATGCAGGTTTAACCATTAAAGATGTGGTATTGGATGGTACCGGATCCTTAAACGGAAATCAAACCTTTATCTACGATGAAGCATCTGATAATGTTTATGGCCATTTTCTGCTTGAAAATTCAGTTGTAAAAAACTATACTAAAGGTCTTTTTTATGTAAATTTAAAAACACTTATCGAATCGGTAACTTTTAAAGGAAATGTAATCAGTAACATAGAATGTAGTGGTGGAGATTTTATCGATTTTAGATCAGGCTTAGCCAAAACATTAAATTTCACTAACAATACGGTATATGCATCTGTTTTGGCCAGAGACTTTTTTAGAATGGACCCAGCAGGTTCCACAAATTTTCAGGCCATTACTTCAGTAATTACCGTTGCCACCAATACACTTAACGGGATTTGTAATGGCGCGGGAAACAGGTTATTTTACGTTCGGTTGGCTAAACACGAAATTTACTTTTCAAAAAATATTGTGGCAAACTCTGGCGGCATTTTAACAAATCAGGTATTAACCACAATTGTTGGCGCTAATTTTACCGCAAATAATTATTTCAATGCTCCAACTTTTATTTCAGGCAGTGTAACCGTTGGTGCCAAATACGATACCGGAACATTTACCACATTAAATCCGGGCTTTACTGCTGCCGCAACTGGCAATTTTACCGTTAGCCAGTCAGATTTAAAAACGAATGGAGTCGGCGATCCCAGGTGGAGAAACTAATTTTATAATTGATAAGGGCAGGTTTTAATCTGCCCTTTTTTAATGAACTTTATGCTGTAGATTTAATCGAAAAGAATGACAAGAATATCTAAGCTGAAATTTATTGCAATACTTATTTTGGTTATCGCTCCCTTTCTTTATCTCCACGCTCAAGATCCTAAATATCCTTCAGAAATAACCGTTGCACAGGATGGCAGCGGAAATTACAAAACCATTCAGGAGGCTGTAAATTCGGTAAGGGATTTAGGCGAGAAAGAAGTTAAGATTTATATTAAAAAGGGTACTTATAAAGAAAAATTGACTATTCCATCCTGGAAAATCAGGATTTGGATTATAGGAGAAGATGTAGAAAATACCATCATTACCTTCAATGATTATTCGGGCAAACTTAATCCAGCAGGTGATGACCAGTTTGGCAATAGGAAATTCAGCACTTATACCTCTTTTACCGTATTGGTTCAAGGCAATGATATCCACCTGGAAAATTTAACCATTATCAATTCTGCCGGCCGCGTTGGCCAGGCTGTTGCGCTGCATGTAGAAGGTGATCGATTCATAGCAAAAAACTGCAGGTTTTTGGGCAATCAGGATACGCTTTATGCCGCTATTGAAAATAGTCGTCAATATTATCAAAACTGTTATATCGAGGGCACAACCGATTTTATTTTCGGCAAGGCAACGGTAGTCTTTCAAAATTGTACCATCAAAAGTTTAAGCGATTCTTATGTTACCGCAGCTTCAACCTCCGCGCAACAGAAATTCGGATTTGTTTTTCTAAATTGTAAGCTCATTGCAGATACTGCTGTAACGAAAGCTTATTTAGGCAGGCCATGGCGGCCGTATGCAAAAACGGTATTCTTAAACTGTGAAATTGGAAAACACATTTTACCTGAAGGCTGGAATGCCTGGAAAGGCGATAAGATGTTCCCAGATAAGGAATTAACCGCGTTTTATGCTGAATATAAAAGTAAAGGTGCTGGGGCATTGACCAGAACAAGATTAGCCTGGACGAAACAGCTCACTAATAAAGAGGCTAAAAATTATACTTTAAAAAATATACTGAGCGGAATGGATCAATGGAACCCACTCACAAATTAATTAAAATGAAAACCAATTTCCTTAAGATTTTTGCGGCAGGAGCCTTAGCTGTTTTATTCTCTTTTACTTTTATTCAAATGAAAACAAAGCTGTACATCATCGGCGATTCTACCGCAGCCAATAAAGAAGAAAAAGCTTATCCGGAAACCGGTTGGGGCATGGCTTTACAATCATACTTTAAAACCGATGTAACGGTTGATAACCGGGCTTTAAATGGAAGAAGTACCAAATCATTCAGGGCCGAAAAACGTTGGGACCCAATTTTAGCACAGTTAAATCCAGGTGATTATGTTTTTATAGAGTTTGGACATAATGATGAAAAAGTTGATAAGCCAACAGTTGGTGTTTCATTGGCCGATTTTAAGATCAATCTGGTGAATTATGTAAAAGAAACCCGGAGCAAAAAAGCATTTCCGGTTTTACTCACGCCAATCTCCCGCAGAAGTTTCAAAAATGGTGTTTTAATCGATTCGCATGGCGACTATCCAAGGGTTACCCGTCAGGTGGCCGATTCGCTAAATGTACCCTTAATTGATATGCTGGCTAAAACAGAAAGTTTATTGACCCGTTTGGGGGATGAGCCTTCAATTAAATTATTCAACCATGTTGATTCGGGAAATGTAAATTATCCAAAAGGCAAAAAAGACGATACACATTTAAGTCCCGAGGGCGCTAAACAGGTTGCAGGATTGGTTGTAAAAGGGATTAAGGAGTTGAAGTTGAGTTTAGCGAAGAGTTTGAAGTAAAAAATATAGTTGTCATCCTGAACGCCAGTGAAGGATCTTTTAGTTAAGCGTATTGCCCCTTAGTTAATATCTTCTTAAAAATAAGTTGATCTGTGTTCTGCCTTTCGTTTGGAGATTCTTCACTGCGCTACCATTGATGTTATTCTATAAACTAATATTAATCAGCGCTTTAACCGATTTCGTATTTCCATCCAGCTAGGCCATAGCACGGTACCCCGTTCTACTTAAATCCGGCCTAACAAATTTTTCGGGCTGCACTGTTCTAGCCACACAACTGGCTTCAAAAGAAAAATTTTCAGCCGGCATTTTTTGTTTCTTTTTGATGCCAAAAAGAAAGAGCCATTCGGCGGCGGCGAGCCGAGGCAAGACCGTGCTGTATGGCAGAACAAATCAATTAAACGTCACTCATATTGATTTTACACAATAAATTACCCCCTCAGAATGACAGCTAAGAATACAAAACAAAAAAAAGCCGCAAATCCACAGATTAACATCCATGTTTTTGCGGCTTAGTTTTATAAAGTGACCTTTTAAAAAATATACTTCGTGCTCAAGAAGTTCGAATCATCTCCTCTCACAATTTCGTTCAGTAACTTTTTATTATCTTCAGTAAACTTAGTGGCTACCAAAGAGCGGATCGAGAATGAACGCAAGGCATCTACTACAGAAAGGGTTCCTTCGGCACTGTCTTTACGACCAGTGAAAGGGAACACATCTGGTCCACGCTGACATTGGCAGTTGATATTTACACGGCTCACCTGGTTAACCAAAGGATCGATTAACGAAGAAATTACCGCAGCATTGTTGCTAAAAATACTCACCTGCTGGCCGTGTGGCGAACCGATTAAATACTCGATAGGTTCTTCCAGATCATCAAAAGGCACAACAGGAACAATCGGACCAAACTGCTCTTCGCGATACAATTTCATGTTGCTGTTTACCGGATAAACAATGGCAGGATAAACAAAAGTTTCTAACGTTTGTCCACCATTTTTGTTTACTACTTTTGCCCCATGCGAAACGGCATCATCAATACATTCTTTTAAATATTCAGGTTTATTCAACTCAGGTAATGGAGTAAGGTTTACCCCTTTTTCCCAAGGCATACCGAATTTCAGTTTTTCTACTTCTGCCGATAAACGCTTTAAAAATTCCTGTGCCAAACTGCGGTGTACATAAACGATTTTAATCGCGGTACAACGTTGTCCGTTAAAAGAAAGTGAGCCTAAAACGGTTTCAGAAACCGCTAAATCCAGGTCGGCATCTTTGGTGATGATGGCCGCATTTTTGGCATCCAGACCTAAAATAGCCCTTAAGCGGTTTACTTTAGGGTGCAGTTTTTTAAGTTCATTGGCTACTTTACTGGAACCGATCAAAGTAAGCACATTGATTTTTCCCGATTTCATCAATCCCGGAACAATGGTATTGCCACGGCCATAAATGGTATTCACCACTCCTTTTGGAAAACTGGAGCGGAAAGCTTCCAGCAAAGGGTAATGTAATAAAGTACCATGTTTAGGTGGTTTGAATAAAAGCGTATTGCCCATAATCAAAGCCGGGATCAGGGTTGTAAAAGTCTCGTTTAAAGGATAATTGAACGGCCCCATACACAGCACCACTCCAAGCGGAGAACGGCGCACCTGGGCCACGATTCCCTGCTCTATTTCAAAACGTGATGACTGCCTGTCGATATCTTTCAAGGCATCGATGGTCGCGTAGATATATTCTACAGTACGGTCGAACTCTTTAACCGAATCAGCATAAGATTTACCGATTTCCCACATAATAAGCTTGGCAACAATTTCCTTTTGCTCAATCATTTTATGGGTAAAGTTTTCTACACAGGCAATGCGGTCGGCAACGCTCATGGTTGGCCATTGCCCACGACCATTATCATAAGCAGCTACGGCAGCATCCAAAGCTTCTGTCGATTCTTTTTCTGTACATACCGGGAAACTACCGATACGCTTTCGTTTTAAGCCCTCAGGGGTTTTTACGCATACCGGAGAAAAAACTTCATTAAACGGTCCGTTCCATGGTTTCATCTCCCCATTTGATAGAAACTCCTTTTGATTGATTTCTTCCGTGAGCCTAAATTCATCTGGAATCTGGCTCTCTTCAACGAAAATACTTTCGAGGTTTAGCGTTGTACTCAATTTTAATTGTTGTTAGGGTTAAATTAATGTTAAATCTATAGTTTAAGTATAGATTTGTTTGTATAAAAAGGCTGATGGTTCAGAAAGCTTCCCTAACATCAACCCTTGGTTTATTTTAGTTCGATTACTTTATATTTTGGCACTAAGGTTTTCATTACCGTCCATCCGATTAAATAACATACCGCACAGATGGAAAATATAATGAAATAGCCGGCCTCTTCACCTTTAAACCCCATAAAAACAATCTCGTTTTTGCCCGTATAATCGAACAGCAAACCAGAGCCTTTATTAATAATGAAAGAGCCTAAGCCACCGGCCATACCACCTATGCCGGTAATGGTTGCAATGGCTTTTTTAGGGAACATATCGCCCACAGTAGAAAATATATTTGCGGACCATGCCTGGTGGGCTGCACCCGCAATACCGATAATGATTACCGGAATCCAATAGGTAATGTGGCCTAAAGGTTGTGCGGCCAAAGCCAATAGCGGGAAAAATGCAAAAATCAACATGGCCCTCATTCTGCCTTCGTAAGGATTCATGCCTTTTTTATCTACAAAATAAGTAGGCAACCATCCTCCGATAATAGAAAGCAAGGTAATCATGTAAAGCACAAATAATGGTAATGCACTTTGAGTAGAATCCATCCCGTAAACCGATTTCAGGTAGGCAGGAGTCCAGAATAAAAAGAACCACCAAACACCATCGGTCATAAATTTACCAAAGGCGAAAGCCCAGGTCTGTTTGTATTTAAAACAATCGATAAACGAAACTTTTTCTTTGGTTTCTTCAACGTAATCGGCCAATTTCCGGTCGTTGATTACATCTTGTTGAATATAGGCCAATTCTTCAGCGCTAACCCTTTTATGTAATTCTGGCTTGTTATATACGAAAACCCATAAGCCCATCCATATAAAACCTAATGCACCGATAATAATGAACGACATTTCCCAACCATAAGCTTTGGCGATAAAAGGAATGGTAATAGGGGCAGCCAATGCACCAACAGTAGCACCAGCATTGAAAATACTGGTTGCAAATGCCCGGTCTTTTTTAGGAAAGTATTCGGCAGTGGCTTTAATTGCAGCCGGGAAGTTTCCAGCCTCTCCAACCGCCAGTACAAAACGGGCAAAAATAAAGAGGGTAACACTTACCGAAACCACCAAACCTGTATCATTAACACGGGCAATAATTTCTTTAGCGCCTTCAAAACCTACAAACCAGTTCCCATTAATGATGCCTGCAGTTGCAATACCGCAAAAAGCATGTAAACAGGCTCCAACCGACCAAACACCAATCGCCCATAAGAAGCCTTTTTTAGTATCCAGTTTATCAACTAAACGCCCTGCAAAAAGCATCGATATAGCATAAAAAATAGAGAACAGGGCCGTTATATTTCCATAGTCATTATTGTCCCAATGAAATTCCGGTTTAATAAAATCTGTCCAGGTTAAAGAAAGTACCTGTCTATCTAAATAATTTATGGTCGTAGCTAAGAATAACAGCAAACAGATGGTCCATCTATATTTGCTTGTTTTGGGTTGGTTCATTTGGTTAGGTTTGTTAAATTTTTATTTGCTCTGCTGTATTAGATCAAGCGCTAATTTGGTATTGTCGAATAACTCCTCGTAAAGCTCTTTGCTCATTACATCTTTACTGATTAATTTGCTGCCCATACCTACGGCACAAACACCAGCTTTAAACCAGGTTTTTAAATTATCGGCATTAATTTCCACTCCACCAGTAGGCATAAACAGCTGTCCGGCGAAAAGATCTTTAATTGACGAAATAAATTCAGGGCCTAAAATATTGGCAGGAAAAATTTTGATCAGCATGGCCTTATGCTCCTGGGCAACGCTGATTTCAGTCGGTGTCATACAGCCCGGGATCCACAGCATACCAATTTTGTTGGCAATTTCAGCAACTGCCGGATTTATGATCGGTGCCACAATAAAATCTGTTCCTGCCTCGATAAAAGCATTTGCATCAGCAGGGGTTTTAATGGTTCCGATACCCAGATAAAGATCAGGCATTTCGGCATCGCGTACTTCCTTTAGCTTTTTAAAGTTCGGCAAAGCCGATTTACCTCGGTTGGTATATTCGAAAACACGTACACCTGCTTTATACAGCGTGCGTAATATTTCAACGCTACCTGCTTCGCTATCCTGATAAAAAAGCGGTAACATGCCCTGCTCTAAAATGGCATCTAAAATTTTGTGCTTGTTGCTAATCATTGCGTATTATTCTTTTTTCTATATCAGCTACGGTACTGGTTGTAGCATCACTTGGAATGTATAATTTATCGTAAGCTGCCGCTGTGGCAAAATTTAAGGTTTCTTTGGCGGATAACTGATTGTAAAAACCATAAATTAAACCTGCCATAAAACAGTCACCACTGCCCACTTTATCTAAAATTTCGTCCGAAACATATTCTTCAGAAACCGTTAGTTCACCAACGGTATAAATGGCAGTGTAATACCTGATGCCTTTCCCATGATCGAACCTGAAGGTATTGGCCACTGCTTTACATGCCGGAAACAAACTTAATATTTCTTTAGAAGTATCTGTTGCCTGTTGTAGTAACGTTTCTTTTGCATAACCCTCAGTTGATGTTAAATCTTCGTGTAGCGCAGTACCCAACATTTTATTGGCCGCCCAAACATTACCCATAATCAGCGTGCAATACTGAGCCAGTTCAGGCAAAACATCAATAGGATCCTTACCATATTTCCAAAGTTTGGCGCGGTAGTTCAGATCCAGTGAAATGGTGATATTCAGCTCAGTTGCCGCTTTTAAAGCTTCCAGACAAACATCAGCAATAGATTGATTGATTGCAGGGCATATCGCACTGAAATGGAACCAGTTTACGTCTTCAAAAACTTTATCCCAGTTGATCTGGCCAACCTTTAATTCTGCATAAGCCGAATTTGCGCGGTCGTAAATTACACCGGCATTTTTAAGGTCTTTTCCTTTCGGTAGATAATATAAACCCAAACGTTCGCCACGATAAACCATCGGCGTGGTATCAATATTACGGGCATCAAGATAATCTACAATTTCCCGGGTGACCGAATTATCAGGCACAGCCGATAAGTAGGCCGAAGGAACATTCCAAAGGGCCAGTGCAGTGGCTACATTCAGCTCTGCACCGCCAACATAAAACGGAAGTTTGTTTTCTTTTAACCAGGCACCATCCATATCCGGACAGATGCGCAAAAGTATTTCACCAAAGCTTAAAACTTTTTTTCCTTTTTGTGATGAAGCGAATATTTGGGTGCTCATTTTTATATCTGATCGGCGTATTTCATGCTATTTTCTGCAAGGGTATGAAAACGGAAGGAAAACGATTGAAATGATCTAATTCCAATGAAATACCTTCCTAAAGCCCGATTTTGGTTAAAACTTAAAGTAATTTTTTGCGTTAAAGTACGAAATATCCTGAACAATTTTGCCAACCCATTCCAAATCGTTAGGCAATTCACCGTTCTCAATATCTTCCCCAAACAGGTTACAAACAATCCTTCTGAAATATTCGTGACGTGGGAAAGAAAGGAAACTGCGCGAATCGGTAAGCATACCTACCAGGCGGCTTAAAAGCCCCATATTCGATAATGCGTTTAACTGTTTGATCATGCCGTCTTTCTGATCCAGAAACCACCAGGCAGAACCAAACTGAACTTTACCGGCAACCGAACCATCGTTAAAATTACCAATCATAGTAGCAATCAATTCGTTATCGGCAGGGTTAAGGTTGTAAATAATCGTTTTGGCCAGTTTATCCTGATTATCCAAACGGTTTAGGAATTTAGAGAGCATACGGGCCTGGCTAAAATCACCAATTGAATCCCAACCGGTATCCGGACCTAATTGCCTTAACATCCTGGTGTTGTTGTTACGCAACGCACCAAGGTGGTATTGTTGCACCCAGCCATTTTCGTGATCCCATTCTGCAAAATAAACCAGCATAGCCGATTTAAATTTCAGGTTCTCTTCGTAAGAGATACCTTGTTTAGCGCGAATTTTATCAAAAATGGAGGAAATTTCAGCTTCAGTATAATCTTCGGCATAAATCTGCTCTAAACCATGATCTGAAACCGAACAGCCATGATCAGCAAAATAATCGTGACGGCTTTTTAAGGCATCGATATAGTCTTGAAAACTGCTGATGGTTTTATCAGCAACACTTTCTAACTTATTGATATATTCGTTCAATCCTTCAATATCATCACTGTTCATTGCTTTATCCGGACGGAAAGCAGGTAACATTTTCAAATTTGCACCTTCTCTTGCCAATTGCTGGTGGAAGTTTAAGCTATCCAACGGATCATCTGTGGTACAAACAGCTTCTACATTCATTTTGGCCAGCAAACCACGTACAGAGTACTCAGGCGTTTGCAGTTTTGCAGAACATTCGTCATAAATTTTCTGTGCGGTTTTGCCCGAAAGTAAATCGGTTACGCCGAAATAACGTTGAAGTTCTAAATGTGTCCAGTGGTATAATGGATTACGCAAAGTATAAGGAACCGTTTCAGCCCATTTCTCAAATTTCTCATAATCTGATCCAATACCGGTGATATATTTTTCATCCACACCATTGGCACGCATGGCCCTCCATTTGTAATGGTCGCCGGCAAGCCAAACCTGACTGATATTGGCAAACTGGGTATTATTGGCAATCTGCTCTGGAATAAGGTGATTATGGTAATCGATAATCGGCAATGATTTTGCAAAATTGTGATAAAGCTTTTCTGCTGTTTTGCTTTGCAAAAGAAAATTTTCGTCTAAAAAAGGTTTCATGCTATGTGATTTGAGACATTAAGTAATCGGTTTGAGATAATTAAAACGATTATCTAATAATTTTTTATTTAGCCCGGTCTGTGTCCTCACAGACTGGAATTGAATTTATATTTTATTCGCTCGGTGGTCTGTGGGGACACAGACCACGGAATTTAGGGCTAAGACTATGGGTTTTTCTCTGCACCCCAGACTCAACACTCCAAACTCCCAGCTCCAAGCTACAAACTAACTCCCCTTTTCCATGGAATAAAATCATCCTGGTTAAGCAACACTGCTTTAGGGATTACTTCACCACTGGCCGCTTTAATGCAATATTCCAGGATATCTTCTCCCATTTGCTCGATGGTTTTTTCTCCTTCGATTACTGGTCCACAGTTGATATCAATGATATCGCCCATGCGTTTGGTTAAGGCATTATTGGTTGATACCTTGATGGTTGGACAAACCGGGTTTCCGGTAGGCGTGCCCAAACCGGTAGTGAACAAAATTAAGGTTGCCCCCGATGCTGCTTTTCCGGTGGTGGCCTCTACATCATTTCCAGGCGTACAAACCAAATTTAAGCCTGGTTTTGTGGCTGGTTCGGTGTAATCCAACACATCTTCCACTGGTGAGGTTCCACCTTTTTTAGCTGCTCCGGTACTTTTAATGGCATCGGTAATCAACCCATCTTTAATGTTGCCTGGTGATGGATTCATAAAAAATCCAGAACCTACATTTTCTGCAGCCTGGTTATAAGCCGTCATTAGCTGGATAAATTTACGTGCGGCGGTTTCGTCTTTAGTACGATCGATTAGTTGTTGTTCGGCACCACAAAGCTCAGGGAATTCGGCCAAAAGCACGGTTCCGCCTAAAGCCACCAATAAATCGGAGGTATAGCCTACAGCAGGATTGGCGCTTATGCCACTAAAACCATCGCTACCGCCACATTTTACACCCAAAACCAGTTTGCTTAACGGCGCAGGCTGACGTTCCATTTTATTGATTTCGGTTAAACCGATAAAGGTTTTACGGATGGCTTCTTTAACCAATTGTTCTTCGCTCTGCGATTGCTGCTGCTCAAAAATGAATAAAGGTTTATCGAAATTCGGACTACGCTGTTTTAAATCGTCCATAAAATCTTTAACCTGCAAATTCTGACATCCCAGGCTCAACACGGTTACACCAGCCACATTGGGATGATCAGCATAAGCAGCCAATAACTTGCTCAATACAGCGGCATCCTGACGGGTACCACCGCAACCACCCTGATGGTTCAGGAATTTAATGCCATCTACATTTTTAAAAACACGGTTGGCTGATGGATTTGCCAATCCAATAGAGCCTGGATCGGCCTCTTCTAAAATCTCACCATTTTTGTAAGCCTCTACCAACTGGTGGGCGTAAGATTTATATTTATCAGTTACGGCATAACCCAATTCGTTGTGCAAAGCCTCACGGATGACATCTAAATTGCGGTTTTCGCAGAAAACAGTCGGGATAAACAACCAGTAATTGGCAGTTCCTACACGACCATCGCTACGGATATAACCATTAAAGGTTCTGCCTTCAAATTTGGAAACATCGGGCGCGTGCCATTCGTAATGGTATGGACGAAATTCGTAAGGATCGGAAGCATGTTTCGTATTTTCGGTATCCATCAAACCACCTTTAAGAATGAAATGCTGTGCCTTCCCTACCAGTACACCATACATAATAATGTGATCGCCAGCATTCATATCCTGCATAAAAAACTTATGCTTCGCCTGGATATCATCCTGTAAAATATATTCCTGCCCATCGTGGATAACAGTTTCGCCTTTTGCAAGATTTTGCAGGGCAACAAGAACGTTGTCGTTAGGATGGATTTTTAAAATTCTAGTAACCATTTTAATTTGTTCTTTCTGAATGCAAGTTACTTAAAGTTTCTTTTGCACCCTTATTTTGTAATAATTCAACGTATGATTTTACGGCTGCGTTAAAGCCGGGGTAATTGTTCAGGTTTTTATCCCAAAGGCGTCTGTCGCCAAGGGTATTATCTACCACGGTTTCAGGATTTTTCCAGTATTCGTATAACACTTCCGCAAATTCATCCTGTACAGGAAAGGTTTTTCCGTTGGCACTGGCCGTATAAGTATCGCCATCTTTGTTCACATTCATAAAAAGAATATAAGCGGCAACACCCAAAGCGGTAAGTTGAGGTACTTCATTTTTTAAGGCATAATACCTTCTGATGAGCGGCATGTTGCGCATCTGCATCTTTGAGGTGAAGTTTAAGGTAATGGCCTGCCATTGGTGCTCTAAAAAAGGATTGCTGAAACGGTCGACCACACTATTGGCAAAAGCGAGGGCTTCATCGTAAGTAATGTCTTCATTTACCACAACGGGAGCAATTTCCTCTTTCATCAGTTTTAATACGTTGCTAGTGAAATCTTTATCGGCCATTGCTTCTTTTACCGTATTAAAGCCTGCTAAAATGGCTAAACCACAGCTAATGGTATGTGTGCCATTAAGTAAACGGAGTTTTAGTTCTTTAAATTTATCGATAGAAGGAACAATAAAAATGCCCTTATCTGCTTTTTCGAAAGATAAAACCTCTTTTACTTTTTCGCTGGATGATTCGATTGCCCAAAGCCTGAAAGGTTCGGCCATGATCATAAGCTCGTCTTCGTAACCCAATTCGTTTTCGATGACTTTTCGCTCTGCCGCCGGAAGTTTTCCCGGCACAATACGATCGACCAAAGTTTTACAGAAGTGATTGGCGGTTTTTAACCAGTTTTCGAAATCCCAGCCCAATTTGTTATGAATAGCAAGATCCAGTACAATTTCTTTCAATTTATCAGCGTTATCACTGATTAATTCCGTTGGAACAATCACCATTCCGCTTTCGGCCGAACCATTAAACACAGTATATCTTTCGTGCAGGAATGCCAGTAATTTCCCCGGATAAGATTGCGGTGGATTATCGGTTATTTTATCTTCACTTTTAACAATACCAACTTCAGTGGTATTCGAAATCACGACCTGCATTTCGGGCTGGTGGGCAGCTTTTAAAATTTCGGCCCAATCCTGCGAAGCTGATAAAACCCTGCTGATTGAAGCATTGATTGAATTTTCTTCAACAGTAACGCCGTTTTCAATACCTTTTACGCATAGGGTATATAAATTATCTTGCTTCGAAAATTCGTCAGCACCACCTCTTGAAGTAGATTTAACGACTAAAACCCTACCGTTAAAAATGCCTTGTTGATTGGCTTTATCGATAAAGTAATCTGGCAGACCACGCAGTAAAACACCCGTTCCAAACTGGATTACTTTTTCGGGCAAGGCTAAAATTTCGGCAGTAGGTTTTGTAACCTTGTCGTCCTTAATGTTTTTTAAATTTTCTTTGTTTAAAATCATATTCTTGCGGTTTCCGTCATTGCAAGTAATGAAGGAGTTCCCACCTATAGTAGTAGGATTGCTTCGTGCCTCGCAATGACGATTTTTATTTTTTTATTTATTTCCCATTTGTGGTTAACCACTTTGGGTATTCTTTTTCAATTAATTTTTGCCCCCAGTTGCCGTACCAGGCATAACCGTTGCGTCTTTCGGGACTTAGTTCTTCTAATTTTGTTTTAATGGTGTTGTCACGGTCGCCAAAAATTGGGGTATTTTTATCAAGGTCGTAGAAACGTGCCCAGGTGTTGGCAGTATGATCCGCAACCAAAGCTGAAATATTTTTGTTCCGGTCGAAGCGGTAGCCAACTATTTTATAAGTATCAAACCATTTCACTGCTGCAGCAATTGCATTTTTCACTTCTGTTGATGGATTTTTAAGCCTCATCAGGAAACGCACAATACCCGCCGATTCACTTGTGCTTAACGAGGCCGGCTCAAATGCTCTGGCTTTTGCAGGCAACATCGAATCTTTATCATATTGCGCAGCCCAAATGGTTAACGTTCCGTTCTGTTTTACCTGTGTTTTGATAATACAATCGATGCCTTTTGTAACTGCTTTCTCCGCTTTTTTGATATAAGCCGGATTTACCACTTCGAAATCGTTCGTTTGCATGGCAATATCCTGTAAGATATTAAGCACATTAATCATTGCGTCATCATTGTAAGTAATTTCTGAACGGTATGAAGCTTTGTCAGGATAATATTGGGGCCAGCCACCATTGGCATATTGAGCGGATAAAATATAATCCAATCCTTTTTCGGCTGCCGTTAAATAAGCCTTATTCTGTGTTTTTTTATAAGCTTTTACCAAGTAAACCACTTCTCTGCTTGTGGCTTTATTATCGAAGGTGGCATGTAAATCTTTAGTGGCTTTTATTTTGGCCAATAACTCAGGGGTTAAAGCGACGCCATAGTTAACCACACTTTTATCGTCCAATTGCTTTGGCCAGCCACCATTGCCTAATTGGTAAACCAACATTTTATCTGCCGTAGAATCGATTGGCTGCTGTGCATAACACGATAGTAATAAAGTGCTGCAAATTAGGGTAAACAATAATTTTATTTTCATCATTTTGTTTGTTCCGTGGCCCAGACCACTAATTTCTTTTTGTTTACATCTGCCATAGTTTTTATTTGCCACGGAGACACGGAGTATTTTTTCATCCAATATGTCACGTTGAGCTTGTCGAAACGCTGTTTGCAGTAATTTTAACAAGTCCTTCGACAGGCTCAGGATGACAATCCTATTTAGCTATCTGTGTTCATCCTTTTCATCTGTGGTTATTTTTTACCTGGCACCTGCTTAATCAACCAGTTCACTAAATCATTCGTGGCTTTAAAATTTTCAAATTCAGCAGGTAATTTTCTACCGTCGATATATTCATTATAAAACCAGGGATCGCCCACCGCGAAAACAGTTCCTTTTCCATATTTTGCAGTAGCAATAATCACATCTCCTTTATCGGTTAAAGCAGAAACAGCAGGACTTTTCGCCACAATCGTCGAAATTTCTTTGATGTACACTTTTTTGGCTGTCTTGAAAATGGAATTGCCTGCCGGGATTTTTATTGCACCCTGCTCAAAGTTTGCACCCTGAACTTTATTGCGGCTATCTTCATTAAAATGGATACCAAACGTTTCTGGCAATACATTGAATTTTGAAATTTCACAGTTGCCAACATCATTTAACAGCAATACCAAAACACCACCTGCTTTTACCCACTCACTAATTTGCTTGGCGTGTGCAGCATTCATGAAATTTGGGTTTGCGGTTTCCTTTTCAGTATCGGGATCTACAATAATATAAATGTTGGTTCCTTTTAAATTTGCAGTAGTTGGCGAAGCTTTAAGCGTATTGGTTTTTACACCAGCATCATTAAATACTTTTCCGAATAAAGAGAATCCGTTATTATCATCTTCTTCCCACAGGTAATGGAAAGGGATTTTATCACCGGTTGGACCGGTCATGTATTCATTGTTGAAGAAATTATCAACGGTAACCGTTAAATTTTTTCCAGGTTTTGGCAAAGCGTCGACTTCCATTTCGGCAGCAGCACACACAAATGCACCCATTCCTTTAGGATCGTTCGTGATTACTTTTTCACTGATGTAATAATCGAAACTGCCATCGCGGTATTTCGGTTTTCCACCCAAACCAGATACCGAAACGGTTTTAGTAAGGTTTACCCTTTCATCGCCTGCTTTTTCTATAAATTCTTTCTTTAAACCCGCATAACCTTTATTTGCAGCTGGCATAAAAGACGGCGCCAACCAACCCTTACGTACACCTTTAGCTAAACCATATACAAACATGCTCGATGCCGAACTTTCCAGGTAATTCCCTTTACGGGCTGGCATATCTAAAATATCAAACCAAACACCCGATTTCGGATCCTGGTATTTTACCGCCGCTGTTGCCGTACGGTTTAAAATGGTCAGTAATTCTTTTTTTTGCGGATGACCGGCCGGAAAATTATCCAATACATCTACCAGGGCCATAATGTACCAACCCATTGCCCTGGCCCAAAAATTTGGTGATTGACCGGTTGTTTTATCCGCCCACTGTTCGGTTCTGCTTTCATCATAGCCATGGTAAAGCAAACCTGTTTTTGCATCACGGGCATTTTTTTCCATCAGGATAAACTGTTTGGCAATATCATCGAAAGCAGCATCTTTTTTCATCAGTTTAGCATATTCTGCATAAAAAGGCTCACCCATGTATAAACCATCCAGCCACATTTGGTTTGGATAAATTTTCTTGTGCCAAAAACCACCTTCTTTAGTACGCGGCTGTTTTTGTAACTGATCGTATAATTTAGTTGCGGCTAACAGGTATTTCTGCTGTCCGGTAACTTTATAGAGCAATAATAATGAACGACCGTTTTTGATGTTGTCAATATTAAAATCATCCGGTTTATAGGTGGTAATATTTCCCTCTTTATCCAGATAAGCATCCATAGAACTTTGGATATACTTAAAATATTTTCCATCGCCGGTATTTCGCCAAACTGCTGCTGCCCCTTCCAAAACCACCCCCATATCGTAGGACCATCTCGGGCCCTTTGGTCCTTTTAAAACGGTAGTATCCTGCCAAAGTGTTTCCATCGCAGTTAAGGTCAACTGTTCTGATAATTTCTTTTGGGCAAATCCACTTTGTGATAAAATAGAAAAACCGATGAGGGCAGCCGCTGTATATAAAATTGATCTCTTCATTTTTATTATTTTGAAATTTCCAGTGCTTTTTTATCTACCTCAGTGCCTAAAACAGAAGCGGTTTTCGCTTTGAAAACATCGGTTCCGCTAATTTTTACCCTTTTTGATTTTTCGCCTGAAACATCAAATAAAATTTTGCTGTTCATTGGATAACTAAGGTTGCTGATGTTGATATTAGAACCGTTCTGAATCATTACCACCGGACTGGTATTATCAGTAATTACATTTACGTTTTTCAGAAAAATTCCCGATGCCTCAATAATCTCGATGCCCTTTTTGGCTTTTATGGTTACGTTTTCGAGATACACATCTTTGATGTTCATTTCTGGTAATCCCCTAAAAAATATCGCTTTTTCGGCACCATTGGCCACTACATCTTTAATGTAAAAGTTTTTAAACTGGGGAGTAGCCTCAGTAACAGGAACGGTAACCGTTTTAATGGCTTCACGTTTTTCGCCAGCCAAAGGAACCGGATCCACCGCAGCATAATACATATCGAACAAAATAGCTTCGCCAGGAATATCGATCATGTTGATGTTATTGATATAGATATTTTCTACCACACCACCACGCCCGCGGGTGGTTTTAAAACGCAGACCGATATCAGTACCGATAAATGAACAATCGTACACCCAGATATTTTTAGCACCCCCACTCATTTCACTACCGATGACAAAACCACCATGCGCATGGTAAACGATATTATTTCTTACAATTACATTTTCTGTAGGTACACCACGTTTACGGCCAGCTTCATCGCGACCAGATTTGATACAGATGCCATCGTCGCCAACATCAAAAGTGCTGCCTTCGATTAATACATTTTTGCACGATTCTACATCAACACCATCGCCGTTTTGTGCAAACCAGGGATTTTTCACCTGTAAATTTCTTAAGGTTAAATCCTCGCAAAGCAAAGGGTGTAAATTCCACGCGGGTGAATTTTGAAAGGTAACACCTTCTAAAAGGATTTTTTTACAGCCGGTTAAGACCAGTAAATTGGGACGGAGAAAATCTTTGATATCATCATAATCTGCAGCAGTTTTACCCGCTTCAATTACCCCCGCATTTTTAGTGTTCGAGCCTTTAACGGTTTTCTCTGATGGATACCACATCTTGCCATCGGCTTTAACAATACCTCCGGATGCAACAAGGTTTTTCCACTGTGTTTCGGTGAGTTTATCTTTTTTAACCATACGCCAGGCACCGCCGTTGCCATCAATGATCCCGCTTCCGGTAATGGCAATATTTTCGAGGTTTACACCCGAAATCGGGCTCTGGTTCCGCCATGCAGGCTGACCTTCCCAATTTCCCTGAACGAGTTTATATTGGTTAAAGTCGGCGGTAAACTGAAGAATGGCATCACGTTTTAAGTGAAGGTTTACATTGCTTTTTAACTCGATCGGCCCGGTTAACCACAAACCTGAAGGAATTAATACCACACCGCCGCCTTTTTGGCTAACGCTTGCAATAGTTTTATTAATATTTTCGGTATTTAAGGTAATGCCATCACCTTTTGCCCCAAAGCTGACAATACTTGTAGTATCTTTTTTAAATTTAACCTGCTGGATAATGGGTAAACTTTGCTTTTGTTGAGCCACAGCGGTTGCAGAAGATAAAATTAAGCATGCGAGAGCTACTTTTATATGGCATAAACTACCAGAAATATGTTTCATTATTTGCGCTGTTAAATTATACTTGGTTATTGTAATAACAAGTGTACGTTGTTTGCAGTTAAAACAGAAGAGAAATCTATGCAATCGTTACCGGAGAACAAGGCAAAAAAGCGCCAATAAATAGGCGCTTAACAGCTGTATATCAATTCCTTAATACACTTATTTTACTTCCGGATCCCACCCGCGGAAAACGTTTTCCAAAATGTAGTCCTTATACTCATGATCAGTTAATTGGTGCGACCAATTAGTCCTGTTTTTAGGATCTGCGCCTTTTCCAGTGCTTTTATATTCAGCATAATAAGCCGTTTTTTCATTGCTTTCTTTCCCCCAGTTATTCCAGCCCTCAGGGCGGATAAAATCCGGCAACTCGCAGTTGAGGTAGGCAACTTTGGCATAAGATCTCCAGGGACGGCCCAGGTAAAAACTATTGGCAGGAGCATCTCCCTTAATTTTACATTTGTTGAGGACGTAGCCAAATTTTGTGGTATCGGCAGTTGAAGCAGCTGTAATGTAACCCGCTTTTTTGCAAAAAATGGTACAGCTTTCGAACCATGCTGTCGAAGCCCCGAAAATAAAATCTACTGTTCCCTCTATGTAGCAATTTTTATAGTATTGGCGATTGTTGCCCCCATAAGTATAAAGTGTATCCTGGAAACCTAAAAACCTGCAGTTGGTGAAAATCAGTTTATCGCCTCCGGCCCAAACGGCTACTGCCTGCCCCACCGGGCCTGAAGAATTTTCGAAAGTGATGTTCTCGGCAGAAAAGCCTTCACCATAAATGTAAAAGCTTGATGAACCCGAAGTACCTTTTTCTTCGCCAAAAATATTTTTTTTCTGTGCATAATCATCATAAGTTAAAATGGTTTCGTTTAAGCTCTCGCCAATAAACTTTACATTCTTTTTAGACGCCGCCAGAATCAGTTTTTCTTTATAAATACCCTTTTTAATGAAAATTACGGTTGTTTTGTTCCTGAAATCGGGCACAGCATGTATCGCTTCCTGTACAGTTTTAAAATTTCCACTTCCATCGGCTGCTACCACAAAATCGGGTTTAACATCCAGGGCATAAACTGCTGATGAAATGCTTATCAGTAAAAACAGGATGATTGCTCTCATATCAATTTGGTTAGGCTAAAATTAAAATCGGCCACGTAAAAGTATAAACTTTGTAACGCAGCCGTGTTTTAAAATATATGATGAACAATTTTAAACATTAATATTGAAGCGGAAGAAGTTTTTAGCAGATTAAACGTTGCAAACGATGTCGGGAACGATTGCACAGTATCAGCTTGCCTGAAAATAAAAAAACGCTTAATCTTGTTGACAGGCAATAGATGCATCTTGATGCCCAAATAATTGAGAATCTTGATGCCAACCACAAGCCGCATTAAGATTCCCGCCTGCGCGGGCAATACATAAAACCAAATATTAAAAAAAATCATTGTAAGATGAAATATCTATACAGTTCAATCCTATTTTTAAGTGTTAGCATCAATGCCTTTGCCCAACAAACGCCAGATAACCGTTATGTTTCTAAAGTTTGGGTGTCTGATTTAGGTAATGGAACTTATAGAAATCCGGTAATCAATGCAGATTATTCCGATCCCGACGCCATCCGTGTGGGTGCCGATTTTTATATGATCGCCTCCAGTTTTGATGCCATACCCGGATTACCGATTTTGCATTCGAAAGATCTGATTAACTGGAAAATCATCGGTCACGCTTTAAAACGTCAGCCTCCATTCGAGCATTTCGAAAAGACACAACATGGCAATGGTGTTTGGGCGCCGGCTATCCGTTATCATAATGGCGAATTTTACATTTATTACCCGGATCCCGACTTTGGTATATATTTAACCAAGGCTAAAACCATAACCGGCGAATGGTCTGCACCTAAATTGGTTGCTGAAGGGAAAGGATTGATTGATCCATGCCCATTTTGGGATGAGGATGGCAAAGCTTATCTGGCTTATGCTTTTGCAGGTAGTCGTGCAGGCATTAAAAGTTTATTGGCGATTATGCCATTAACCATCGATGGCTCTAAAGCGACAGAAACGGGTAGAATTGTTTATGATGGGCACGAGCTCGACCCCACCATAGAAGGCCCAAAATTTTATAAACGCAATGGCTATTACTATCTGTTTGCACCTGCTGGTGGCGTTTCCACTGGCTGGCAATTGATTCTAAGAAGTAAAAATATTTATGGCCCTTATGAAAGAAAAGTAGCCATGGATCAGGGAAAATCTGCGGTAAACGGTCCACATCAAGGTGCCTGGGTAAACACACAAACCGGTGAAGATTGGTTCCTGCATTTTCAGGATAAAGACGCTTATGGCCGGGTAATACATCTTCAACCCATGAAATGGATCAATAACTGGCCGGTTATCGGCCTCGATGCAGATGGAGACGGAAAAGGTGAACCAGTAGCTAACTACAAAAAACCAAATGTAGGGAAGGTTTACCTAATTGAAACACCTGTAGAAAGTGATGAATTTGGTACAGTAAAATTAGGTTTGCAGTGGCAATGGCAGGCCAATCCGCAGCCGACCTGGTTATTTACTGATGCAGATAAGGGATTGTTAAAATTATACACGGCAAAAATTCCCGATGAGGCTAAAAATCTTTGGGACGTTCCGAACCTGTTGATGCAGAAATTCCCTGCCGATGAATTTATGGCAACAACGAAACTCAATTTTAAACCTAATCCAAAATTGGACGGTGAAAAAACGGGTTTAGTAATCATGGGACGCAATTATGCACAAATGAGTATCAAAAGCAAAAAAGACGGATTATACCTTATGTATGGTGTTTGCCAGAATGCGGATAAGGGAAAAACAGAGAATGAAAAAGAAATTGCCAGGCTGAAATCAGGCTTGGTTTATTTTCGCATAAAAGTTTCTGGAGGCGCAAGATGCCAGTTCGGTTATAGTGAGGATGGCATAAATTTCACCAATGTTAGTGATGAATTTCAAGCCACTGCCGGGCAATGGATCGGTGCAAAAATGGGATTATTTGCTATTAGAGATACCCAAACAAATGACTCAGGCATCGCAGAATATGATTGGTTCCGCGTACAACCTTTAAAATAAAATATGATGAAAAAATATAAATTTCTTATCGCAGCATTTGGTGCTATTTTACTAATGTCTTTCATCATGAATCCTAAGCCTGTTAAAGTTTATTTGATCGGCGATTCTACGGTTGCAGATTATACTTTGGATGAGGGATACATGCAGAAGAAATATCCCATTACTGGTTGGGGACAGGTTTTTCAACAGTTTTTAACAAAAGACAGTTTAAAAAAATTAAACAAACTAATTAAAAGTGATAGCGCTTTAGTTGTTGATAAAGCAAAAGGCGGCAGAAGCACCCGGACTTTTTTCGAAGAGGGCAGGTGGAAAGATGTTTTATCAAACCTGGAAAAGAATGACCTTGTATTGATCCAATTTGGACATAACGATGCAGCGAAAGACAAACCTGAACGTTATGTAGATATTCCGGGATATAAAGATTTTTTAAGGATGTATGTAAAAGAAACAAGGGCAAAAGGTGCTTTACCGATCCTCATTACACCAGTTACCCGTAATTACCCATGGAAAGACGGTAAACTAGGCAGCGCACATGGCGAATATCCTCAGGCAGTAAAGGATGTGGCGAAAGAATTAAATGTCCCCATAATTGATCTTACTTTACTTTCAGCTGAATTTTTCACCACCAAAGGCAACGAATTTGTGAGCAAAAATTATTTTATGAATTTAGATTCGGCGAAATATGAAGCTTATCCAAAAGGGCAAAAAGACAATACCCACTTCCAACCCGAAGGCGCCAAAGCAATCGCACAGTTGGTTTACCAATCATTAAAAAACATTAACCGCAATTCGAATTAATTAAGCCATTCTTTATAACAGAAGTATAAACTATAATTCTTCAGAATTTTCTGGCAGGTGATCGTATTCACCTTTCCATGCATAAAAGCCAAATATCATCAACCCCAAACTAATCGGGAGAAAAATAAACAGGATAATTGCCCACTGCAGAATGGTATTTGTCCGTTCAATATCTGTATGGGCCAAGCCCACTTTATCAATCGCATGGATAAACAAAAAAGTCATTGTTAATGGTCCTAAAACCATCCAAATCAGTCCTAAAAATTTCTTTAACGTATTCATCTTCTTCTAATCGTTAATATTTTCGTCTCTTTTATTCGATAAATAAATGGTGCCAATAACCAAACTCAACGCAGCTATGCCTATCGGATACCAAAGGCCTGATAATGGTGTAGAGCCAGAAAAGCTTGCAATTAGCGTTGCAATAAAAGGTACAAGCCCTCCGAAAACACCATTACCGATATGATAAGGAAGCGACATAGAGGTATATCTAATTTTAGTTGGGAATAACTCTACCAGGAAAGCAGCAATTGGCCCATAAACCATGGTTACCAGCAGAATCTGGAAGAAAATTAAGCCAACAAATTTCCAGAATACCGGCGTAGGTAAAACTTTGTCTTTTATTACTTCTTTGCCTGAAAGAATCCCTTTGGTTTGAGAAACGGTATCGATTTGCACCCTGTTAAAGGAAGCACCATTTTTAAGCATTACTTTAGTAGAAATCGTCCGTAAACTATCGGTTGAATTCGCAATTAAAAGAGAAGTTACCTGAACCGGATTAGCAGATAAAATATCAGTCTGTTCAACTTTTGTATAATCGGTATCATCCAAAAACATTTGATAAATGGGGCGATAAAAAAGAATGCCCAAAAGCATACCGCTTAACATGATCCATTTCCGGCCAACCTTATCACTCCAGGCACCAAATACCACAAAAAAAGGAGTAGCAAAAGCAATTCCCCAGAGTAAAATATATCTTGAATCGTTAAAATCCAGCTTACAGGTATTCTCTAGAAATGATTGTGCATAAAACTGTCCCGTATACCAGATTACTCCTTGCCCCATAGTAGCGCCAAACAGCGCCAGGAGCACCATTTTAAAATTCGCCTTGTTATTAAAGCTCTCTTTCAGTGGATTTTTTGAGACATTTCCTTCAGCCTTTAATTTAGAAAACATCGGCGATTCGTGCATTTTCATGCGGATATAAATTGAAACCACAACCAATACGATCGATAATAGGAAAGGGATTCTCCACCCCCAATCGCCAAAAGTTTCGGCACCTAAAATATTTTTCGTAATGACAATAATCCCTAACGAAAGGAACAAACCCAATGTTGCGGTAGTTTGGATCCAGCTGGTAAAAAAACCGCGTTTGTTTTTGGGTGCGTGCTCTGCTACATAGGTTGCGGCACCACCATATTCGCCACCTAAAGCCAAACCCTGGATTAACCTTAATATTAAAACCAAAATTGGTGCAGCATAACCAATGCTTTTATAAGAGGGAATTAAACCGATAAAAAATGTCGATCCACCCATTAGTACCAAAGTAAGTAAAAAAGTATATTTCCGGCCGATTAAATCGCCGAGTCTGCCAAAAACCAGTGCCCCAAATGGACGAACAATAAAACCTGCTGCGAAAATAGCCAAGGTGTTGATTAAGGCTGATGCACCAGCATCTTCCGGAAATAACTGATGACCAATGATAACCGCAAGGCTACCAAAAATATAAAAATCGTACCATTCAATCAGTGTTCCTAAAGATGATGCACCGATTACTTTAAAGATATTGTTCCTGGGTAAATTGTCGCTCATATATGTAATTTAGAATATTTGGTTTCCCAAGATAAACATTTGAATGACAATTGGCAACCTGTACCTTTTGTCATTTAATTTGTTACATTATCAAACTTTTCGGCTTTAGTTTTGTATTTTCATCCGTAACGAATTTATCTCCCTTCAGATTATATGCTTTTAATACAAAACATTAGGTTAAGTAGAATTTTAAGGAATACGTGGCACGTTGATCTGATCATGATTGCCTCTTGTACTGTAGCTTACTTTGTACGTGAATATTTAATTGCGCATCATTTTTCCATTCCATCCATCATCCCAACAGTTTTAGGTACAGCTATTGCTTTTTTTATTGGTTTTAACAATAACCAGGCTTACGATAGGTGGTGGGAAGCACGAAAAATATGGGGAGCCCTGGTAAATGATTCACGCTCCTATGCACGGGCTTTGCTCAATTATGTTGATGAAGATGAAGAAAGTGTAAAACGTATGATTTACAGGCATATTGCATTCTTGTACGCTTTAAAAGCTAATTTGAGGGGAGCGGTAGACGAAATTTACACCAAATATTTAACTGAGGCAGATTTACAGGAAATAAAAAAACATAACAATAAGCATAACGCCATTTTAAATATCCAATCCAGAGATTTACAAAAATTATCAAAATCAAATGCTATTGATGGCTTCCGTTTTATCGAGATTAATGAGATGCTTACCAGATTTTCTGATTCTATGGGCATGAGCGAGCGCATTAAAAATACCATATTCCCCACAACCTATACCTATCTTACTAAAGTATTTATCTGGTTATTTGTAGTAACATTTACCCTCGTAATCAGTCAGGATGCAGGGCCGGCAGCCATATTTTTAGGCTGGTTAATCGGTTTCGTCTTTGTATCTACGCAGGTTAACGGAATGAGTTTGATTAACCCTTTCGAAAACAATTCTGCAGGCATTCCGCTTAACCAGATTACCAGAACGATAGAGATCAATCTTTTGCAGATGCTCGAAGAAGAAGAGATTCCGGAGCCCGTTAAGCCGATTAATGACGAATATGTGCTTTAGGTTTTCTTCCCCATATTTAATACCGAAGCGGACGAAGATCTCTCTATTTCTTTGCACTTCATCCAATAGCTATCTAATCGAGATAACGACCGCTCCAGAATTTTGTACTCCGTTCAATTCACGATTTGGGACCTTCCATAATTCCGACTAATTGTTTAACTCAGTTTTTAATTTCTCCTCAAAAAGCACTGACTTAGCTTTAAACTGTGGGTCAGAAAAAGAAATATTGGCTGTGGCATAAATAATCTTTCCATCCTTGCCAACCAAAATATTCGATGGAAAACCATGGTTGATATTTAACCTGCGGATTTCATCCTTACTCAAAGATACAATCTCGTATCTATAGCCATTCTTTTTCTGAAAACGTTTAGCGCTTGCAGGGGCATCGTGTGTAATGCCTATAAACCTTACCGCCTTTTTGCCATATTTCGCCGCCAAATTATTTAATTCGGGCATTTCAGCAATGCATGGGGGGCATTTTTCGAACCAAAAGTTGATGACCACTACCTGGTTTTTTAAATCGGTAGTGGAGAACGGCTTTTTATTAATGGTTAAACCATTAAAAGAGGGTAAGTCTTTACCCGTTAAATCTTCGAAGAAAGTTTCCTGCGTGGCCCATTTAACTGGAGCATCTTGCGCCAATGCTGTAAAAGAAAAAACAGAGAGCAGCAGAATCAAATAAGTTTTCATTAGCATTAAATATAAAAAAAGTCCCGCCAATAGGGCAGGACTTTAACATTTGTTTGGTTTAGAAAATCTTATTTAAAGGTAACAGAACCATATTCAGTTTTGATGGATATGGTTGCAGCACCACCGCCACCAATCTTGCCGCTATATTTTTTGGTTTCATCATCTTTGCTTACCAAACTTGACGTTACGTTTGAACCATATTTAAATCCGGCATACGAAGTAGAAACATTGAAATTCCCATTATAACGATCTGCAAAGCCCAATCCAATACTCACATATTCGCCTCCGAAAGTGAAGTTTTTACAGGCAGGGGTAATTTCGCTCACATTTAACCGGTTATAATCCATGTCGATGTTCGCATCGCCATTAAGTGTGCCTAAAGTAACATTCGAATATTCTGCTTTAACCGCAATTTTACCCGCTGATGCAATATTCAGATCGCCATAGGCCTGTTTAGCAACCGTATTGCCTTTAACCGTGTTGATATTTACTTTGGCATATTCTGCATTTAAAAGAAGGTTCCCACCAATAGTGCCAATGGTTAAACCTTTGCCATATTGCACTTTAATATCAGCCGATTTCCTGATCGTATTGATATTTACAGCAACATATTCTGCGTCAAGTTGTAAAGTACCCACAGCGCCAATGGTTACCAGGCCATTATATTCGTGTTTTACCACTGCAGCATTCAGGTCCTGGATATCGCATTTACCATATTGAACATTGATATAGTTATTTACGTTGCTTAAACTCCCAGCCACCAGATTGCCATATTCTACCTTTAAAGAAGTTGGACCTGAAAAATTACCCAATTCTACATTGCCATATTCTTGTGAAACTGTTAAGGGATTTACTGCTGGCATATACACCACGTAGTTTACTTTTACTTCCCTCCGCCAGGTGGTTACTCCATTTTTCACCCCACGGCCATAACGTCCGTTTCTATCACCCATATTCGTTCTGAAAGTAACGACATCACCGTTTTTGGTCGCATCAATACTTATCCCGTCAATCAGTTTTTGCGCATCGTTATCCGAACTGCTGTAAGCTTTAATATCTACATCCACACGTACTTCTTTTTTGTCCCAGGTTTTAATTACGATAGATCCATACTGGTTATTTAAACTAACTTTATCGTTATTATCTATATTAAAACTTTTGCTAAAAGATTTTGAGCGTTCGGCATCGCCACCCGCTTGTTTATACCTTGAAGTATTAACCATCGCTACCATAGATGATTTTTCTAAATTTTCTACAACTACTTTCTCTGATGGACTATTTACCGCCCCTTCTTGTGCATTGGTTTTTACGGCAATTAAAGCCATAATGGCTAAAAATATTCTTATTGTTCTCATGTTGTTAATTGTTTAAACACCTATTCGCTTAAAACCTGCCGGCTGGTACATAAACTTTCGATGTAGTGAGCGTTCCCCTCTTAGTATCAAGTTGCGTGAATCGGGTATCAAGCCTGATTCTGCTATTAAATAATTTCACTTTTGCTGCTTTCAGCTTAAATCTGGTTAACCCTTTTGTAATCGTCAACCTGGTTAATAATCAATAATTGTTGTTTTAATAACTGTAACTGTATTTCGCGGTTTTTTACCATAGCTTTTACCACAAAAGTTTGGTTGGGCGAGGTTGGCAGTTCTGCTTTTAACCTTTCGTAATCTTCATCAAGCTTTCTCAGGTCGGCAGTAAATTTTTTATATAATTCAGGGTTTGCTGAAGCGAAAATAGCCAAACTATCCCTTTTTTCGGTAATCAACCCAGCAAAGTGGACTTCTTTTTTTGCATACGAAGCGCTAACGTCGGCTATTTCTAAATCTTTGTTTTGCAACCTTCCGGCGTACAGCCAAACTAAACCGAAAACCACTACGATGGCTGCTGCAGCACTCATCCATAAATAAAGCTTTACTGGTTTTTTTTTATTTTTTGTATCTAATTCCTGTTCAATCTTTGCCCAAAGCCCTGCCGGCGGCTCCATGATATCGAAAGCTTTACGGTTTTCTTTTACAAAAGTTTCTAATCTATTATTCATCTCTCATCCCTTTCGTTTCTAAAATACTTTTTAACTTCTTTTTAGCGCGCATGTACTGTGTACGGCTAGTGTTTTCACTTATTTTTAAAATATGTGCAATCTCTTCATGGTCATAACCTTCTAAAAGGTATAAACTCAATACTACCCGGTAACCGTCTGGCAATTGGGTAATGGCCTGTCTTATTTCTTCGGCCTGCAACTGCACTTCACTGTCATCAAAACTATCTTCATCCGGTATTTCAGATATTTCTTCAGTATTTACAAATTCCATCTTGCGTTTACGCAGGTAATTGATGGATTTGTTAATCACAATCTGCTTTAACCAAAGCCCGAAGGTAGTTTCCTGCCTGAAATCAACAATTCTGGTAAAGGCATCTAAAAATGCTTCCTGTAAAACATCTTCCGCCTCTTCCTCATAATTTAAAATGCGCAGCGCCACATTATACATGGCCTTTGCATACAGCTTGTACAATTCAAACTGTGCTGCGCGGCTGCCCTGCATGCATTTTTTTACAAGTTCCAGGTTTTTATCGATGTATACGGCTTCCAAAATTTCGAATATTCTGATTATAAGACATAAGGGATTTTAAAACGTTGCATCAAGGTATAAAAAAAGTTTAAAATATGTTAATTCAGTATTAAGATTAGAATCAAATGCGCTGCGAGGCACAAGAACGGAGTGTAAAATAAGCTTCCTCATTTCGTAAAGAAATGTTTTATCTTAATTGGAAATGAGCGGTTCTGTGCTTTTGGCTTTTTCAGTCCCGCTTTTTGGTACGAGTTCCGGTGAAGGACCGGAAGCTCTCCCCGGCAATCGGGTTTAGATAAAAAGTTTGGTGCCCTGAAGCAAACCGCTGTTAGCTAAACCTGACAGGAGCGAACACGTAGTGCAACGAAGTAAAGCGGATGGCAGGGCTACAGTATCTATGAAATACTGCCGTTTCATTTCCAAAACATAAAAGTCTTGTATAATGTTAGAAAATGATTGGTCCTGTGCTTTTGGCTTTTTCAGTCCCGCTTTTTGGTACGAGTTCCGATGAAGGACCGGAAGCTCTCCCCGGCAATCGGGTTTAGATGCAAAGTTTGGTGCCCTGAAGCAAACCAATGTTAGCTAAACCTGACAGGAGCAAACACGTAGTGCTGCAACTAAGTAAAGCGGATGGCAGGGCTACAGTATCTATGAAATGCTTTCATTTCCAAAAACTAAAACATCTATTCGTTATTATTAAGAGAAAATGAGCAGTGCACAGCACTTTACAGTATAAGAGGTCAGCTTTCAATCAGTTACAGGCAACTAACCGATTAAACAAATTTTAAAACTTATTCTTCCACATCATACTCTCAACGGGCTTTGTGGTTTTATTATTGTATTTGGCGTTTCCTTTTGAGTTGTACATGGTTTCGATATTGCCTTCAACTGCAAAATAAATCAGCTGACCAATAGGCATTCCGGCGTAAATTTTAACCGGCTGTGCTACTGAAATCTCTAGTGTCCAGGTGTTGCAGAAACCCACATCGCCTTTACCTGCCGTAGCATGGATATCGATGCCTAAACGGCCGGTACTGCTTTTTCCTTCTAAAAACGGAACATGTTGATGTGTTTCGGTATATTCTAACGTTACGCCCAGATATAAAACACCTGGGTGAAGAACGAAGCCATCTTTAGGAATTTCGAAATGCTCAATTTCGTTATGCGCTTTAGCATCCAGCACACGGCTTTTATAGGTGGCCAGGTATTTCCCTAAATGAACATCATAAGAGTTTGTGCCTAAACATTCGCGTTTAAAAGGTTCGATGATGATTGTACCCTTCTCAATTTCTTCTAATATCCTGCTATCAGATAATATCATTTTTATGCGTATTTTTGGCCTAAATTATCATTTATTTAAGATAATTTTGCATGTAATCTCCAATTTAATCAATGCCAATAATTTACCACAAAAATATTGATCAGCATTCTGTTTTAGCAATTTGGAAAATTGAGGAAACAGAAGAAGAATTGTTGGCCGGACTGCAACTTAAGCAGCATGAACATGATATTATTTCATCATTAAACAGTGGCAAAAGGTTACTGCACTGGTTAAGTACGAGGCTGCTGTTGAGAACAATGCTAAATACTAACGAGTATATTGACTGCCAGTTTGATGAACATGGTAAACCCTATCTGGTTAATTTCGATTACCATATTTCTTTAAGCCATTCTTACGATTATGCAGCGGTAATGATCAGCAAAGATCATCCTGTTGGCGTGGATATTGAACTGATTAAACATAAAATAAAAAGCATTAAACACAAGTTTTTGAGTGATGTAGAACTTGCCCAAAGGCAAATTGGAGATAATACCGATGGCTTATATGTAGCCTGGTGTGCTAAAGAGGCCATTTATAAGTGGCATGGCAAAAAAGGACTGGAGTTTAAACAGCATATCCACATTAAACCTTTTAAGCTAAGAAACGAAGGTTCATTAAATGCACTGGTAGAATTGCCAGCCGGTACGCGAGAGTTGACCATTAATTACTTTAAAACAAAAGACGGTTACATGTTAGGCTATGTAGCCAGCAATTCTTAATATAAATGGAGATGAACGAGACAATGGAAAAAGCAATTGCAACAGGTTTAAAACCAACTATTTTTGCAGACTGGGGCTTAACAGACTACCAGGAAGCCTGGGATAAACAGGAAGATTTGTTAAATAAAACGGTAGCCATTAAAACCGAAAACCGTGTAGATAACACCAATAAGCCTACTCCAAACCATCTCGTATTTTGCGAGCACCCACACGTTTATACTCTGGGTAAAAGCGGACATCCTGAAAATTTATTATTGGATGAACAGGGATTAAAAGAAAAAAAAGCAACCTATTATAAAATTAACCGCGGTGGCGATATTACTTATCATGGCCCAGGGCAGATTGTAGGGTATCCTATTCTTGATCTGGATAATTTCTTTACTGATATCCATTTATACCTGCGTACTCTGGAAGAAGCTGTTATCCTTACTTTAAATGATTACGGGATAGAGGCGGGACGTTATCCTGGCTTTACCGGGGTTTGGTTAGATGCCGATAACGAAAAAGCCCGTAAAATATGCGCTATGGGTGTTCGTTGCAGCCGTTGGGTTACCATGCATGGTTTTGCCTTTAATGTAAACGTAGATTTAGATTATTTCAAAAATATTGTTCCCTGCGGCATTGATGATAAAGCAGTAACTTCTTTAGCAAAGGAGCTGGGCTATCACCCAGATATAGAGGAAGTAAAAGGAAAATTAAAGAATCACATTGCCCAGCTCTTTAAAATGCAGCTGATTTAATCGGCTGGATAAAACTAAGCCAAACGCTACTTCGTAGATTACCCTATGAAGATTTTATTAAGCGCCATTTTATTTTCTTTCTTAACTTCGGGCTGTACAAAACGAGCCCCCATGATTAACGAGCCAGCAATCAATCAAGCCACCAATCCATCAAACGGAACAGGAAATTTCACTTATTTAGCCCTTGGCGATTCCTATACGATTGGTGAAGCCGTTAAACAAACAGAATCTTTTCCCTATCAACTTCAAAGTCTATTAAAGAATCAAAACATCAACGTCGCCAATCCTAAAATTATTGCCACTACGGGCTGGACTACAGACGAGCTCCAGGCAGCCATTAAAAAGGAAAACTTAACCGGCACTTATAGCTTTGTTACGCTTTTGATTGGTGTAAACAATCAATACCGTGGTTATCCGATCAGCACATACAAAAAAGAGTTCGCAGAATTGTTACAAACGGCAATTGCTTTTGCGGGTGGCAATAAGAGCAAAGTTTTTGTGGTATCTATGCCCGATTGGGGCGTTACCCCTTTTGGTAAAAACTCAGGAAAAAGTCCGCAAACTATAGCAAGTGAAATTGATAGTTTTAACGGGGCAAACCAGGAAATCACACTTGCAGCAGGTGTAACCTATACGAATATCACGCCTGCATCCAGAAATGCAGCAACAGATTCTTCTTTAGTGGCAAGCGATGGACTTCATCCAAGCGGCAAAATGTATACCGAATGGGCAACTGCTTTACTAACAAAAGTTACTACTGTGTTGAAATAATTTAACTTCTTATTTATTCTGTTTTTGAATTAAAAAAATTACTTTAGTTCAACAATTTAAATTAATCACCTTTAAAAACAGTAAAATTATGAATGAGTACGAAGGAGGCGGATTAGCCGCGGGTATTGGTGTAGTGGGCGGAATTATTTATTTGGCAATAATTGTATTGCTGATTGCCGGCATGTGGAAAACGTTTGAAAAAGCCGGCAAGCCAGGCTGGGCAGCTCTTATTCCTATTTACAATACCATTGTTTTAATTGAAATTATTGGCAAACCAATGATCTGGGTTTTATGGTTACTCATCCCTTGCGTAAACTTTGTATTCGGAATCTGGGCATTAAACTTACTAAGCAAAAGCTTTGGCAAAACAGAAGGTTTTACCGTTGGTATGATCATATTCCCGTATGTTTTCTTGCCAATCCTTGGCTTTGGTCCGGCAAAATACCTGGGTCCATCGGCTGCAGAAGCACAAAATGGCGGTTTTGGAAACAACCCTTTCAACAACCCAAATAATCCTTTTAACAGCCCTAACAACCCTTTTAACAAACCGTCTGGTCCAAATGATACTCCTCCACCAGTAGTATAATTTAGAATGTTTATCTTATTTATATTTTGCAGCTCAATCAACCTGGTTGATTGGCTGCAAAATCATTTAATCTCCTGTCCCTTTAAAGCATTAACAGGTATCGATTGCCCTGGTTGTGGCTTTCAAAGATCTTTTATTGCACTAGTGCAGGGCGATTTATCAAAAAGCTGGTCGCTTTATCCACCTACCATTCCATTATTGTTACTTTTTATTGCTGTAGGTCTCTTTTATAAATTCCAGATAAATCAGCGCCACCTCCTGTCTAAAATATTGATTATTGCAGTTGGTAATTTTGTGATGGTTTCTTATCTGTACAAAGTCTTTATCCGCTAAACACTCGTATTAGCTGTTAGGTGATTATAATCCTTTAATACAGTTTCTAAAAACTGCAACTCGTTCATCCCGCTCGGGATAGTGACAACAATATGTTCTTTGGTTTTAGCGGCCATGGAATAAATCAGTTCAGCATTTCCGGTCTGGTAATACCCTGTTAAAACTTCATGGATCAGTTCTACATCCCGATCGTTTAAATGTAATACTTCTTTAAATTTTGGCTCGTATTCTTCAGGCAGTTTAAAGCTAAAAGCTACATTGGTAAACTCGGTACGTGGTTTGGTTTTAATCAATGTCGTTTTAGCCAGTATATCGCCCAAACGCTGGTGGTTTTTAGTTACCGCTACAGATACCAATGCCACTACGCCCCATCCAAATGGGAAGCCAAAATCGATCATCCTGAACAGCCATCTAAAAATATATTGACTGAAAGTTGGCTGGGTGCCATCTATACTGATTACTTTTATTTTTAAAGCCTTTTTACCCAGCGTTTGCCCATCCATAGTGATCTCGCAAACCAGGTCGTAAAAAGCAAATATTGCGATGAAGACAAAAAGGACAATCATGCCTGCACTTCCTGATATGCCTACTGAAACTGCCCCCATCACCACGAGGGTAATTACAGCAATCACCACAAATCCGGCCAGGTCAATGCACCTTGCAGCAATACGCTCTCCAAGTCCGGCAATTTCATAATCAATATCAATATTTTGAGCAGTGCTAATTCTGATGCTATCCATATTCCAAACATAATTTTTTTTAAAGATAGTTGGGGTATATCAACCTGTAATTTTTACAACTAAAGTTTTCTTATATATTAAGTTCAGATCAAACATCTGTGTATATTTGTTTAGCAAGAAGATCAATAGTGGTTTTATTTACATAAAAAATTAACTATTTTAACGCCAGATTTGGTAACGCCTTTAAATGAGAGAAGCATTATTTGTTAAACAGAATTCGGAGAAATGGCAGCATTATGATTCCATGCAACAAGCCAATCCCGATGAAGTAGCCAATCAGTTTATCGAGATCACCAACGATCTAGCTTACTCAAAAACTTTTTATCCCAACTCGAAAACTACCGCTTATTTAAATGGATTAGCGGCTAAACTGCACCAATCGGTTTATAAAAACAAAAAAGAGAAATCGAACCGTTTTATCCATTTCTGGAAAACCGAACTGCCTTCAATATTTTTTCAGCACCGGAAACAGATATTGTATGCATTGTTTTTCTTTCTGGTTTCCTGCTCCATCGGTGCCTTATCAGCCAAGTATGACGATACTTTTGTTCGTTTGATTATGGGCGATGGTTATGTAAACATGACCAATGAAAACATTGCCAAAGGCGATCCGTTTGGGGTATATAAACAGGATAATGAATTTATGATGTTTTTGCAGATAGGCTCCAACAACATTTTCGTTGCCTTATATACTTTTGTTTTGGGTATCTTATTTTCATTTGGTTCCATTGTTTCATTATTCAGAAATGGAATTATGCTCGGTTCCTTCCAATATTTCTTTTTTAGCAAAGGCCTGGGCTTTCAATCTGTTCTGGTGATCTGGATCCATGGCACGCTCGAAATTTCTGCCATTGTACTCGCTGGCGCCGCAGGCTTAATTTTAGGCAATAGCTTTTTATTCCCCAAAACATACACCCGTATGGCATCCATACAAAAAGGGGCAAAAGACGGGTTAAAAATTGTAATCGGCCTGATCCCGATTTTTATTGTCGCTGCTTTTTTCGAAAGTTTTGTTACCCGTCATACCCAAATGCCGTTAGCACTAAGCCTATTGATATTATTATCGTCAGCAGCCTTTATGATATGGTATGTATTTATTTATCCAATTAAAATTCAACGTAAACAAGTCACACTAAACTAACATGATCGGGAAATTAGAATTTAGAAAAAAAAGAGATTTCGGACAGGTGATAAACGATACGTTTACCTTTATGCGGCAAAACTTTAACCCGCTGATTAAGGTATATTTTACGTTTTGCGGTTTGTTTGTATTGGCCAGTATGTTAACCATGCTATTACAACAATATAAAATGGTTAACATTTTCAATACCATTGGTGTTGAAGGGAACACAAACAAGTTTGGCTTTTCATCGATTTATACTGTCGAGTATTTTTTATCTATTTTATTTTCGCTGGCCAGTTATGCCAGTATGAGCGTAGCCATACTTTCTTATATCGCCGTTTACGTTAAAAAGGGCAATGAAACGCCCAATATTGACGAGGTTTGGGGTTATTTTAAATACTATTTTTTCAGGATTTTTGGCAGTTCACTTTTATTGATCCTGATGCTTATTATATCTTTCTTCTTCTGTGTGGTACCGTTCTTTTGGCTATTCCCGTATGTAGCCATGATCTTTCCAATCATGGTCATCGAAAATGGTTCGCTGGGTTATTCCTTCACCAGAAGTTTCGCTGTAATTAAAGATAATTTCTGGGTTACTTTTGGAACGCTCATTGTGGTATGGATTATTGTATATGCCTGCATGAGTATGGTGGTTTTACCTACCACTTTATTTAACATGATCGGTATGTTTACGCATAAAACACCTCGAATGTCGTTAACGTTAACCATGATCACCACCGTTTTACAATCCATCTGCCAGGTTTTTACCATTATACCAATCATCACTATTTCGCTTACCTATTTCAGTTTGGTTGAACAGAAAGAAAACCCCGGACTAATGGAACGCATTTCTAATTTTGGCAATACCGAAAAACCTATTGATACCAGACCTGAAGAATATTAAAATGCAGCGTGTTTTTATCCGATATCTTCTCGTTTGCCTCTTGTTTTTTATTCCGGTAATCAGCTATGCACAGGCTGTTAAACCGAAACCTATTGTTAAGGAAATCAGGATTGATAGCGCTAAAATTACCCCATCAAAATTTGATAAAGATTCTATCAGCAGCTACAAAGAGCAGAAAGAATTTCAATATGATGAAATCGGCCAGCAGCAGTTGTCGTGGTGGGATAAATTCTGGATGTGGTTTTGGGGTTTAATCGGCTCATTGATTCAAGGGGCAACCTCTAATTTAATTTCGAGGTATATTTTTATCGGACTGGGGGTAGCGCTTATCCTGTATATCGTGATCAAAACCATCGGGGCTGAAAACATATTCAGGAAAAAATCAAAAGAAACCATTCTTCCTTATGATGTGATAACCGAAAACATCCATGAGATTGACTACGAACAGGAGCTGCAAAGATTGGTTGCCGAAAGAAAATTCCGCCTGGCGGTTAGGCTTTTATATTTGAGGGCGCTAAAAAAATTAAGCGATGCCGAAATCATCAATTGGCAGCCAGATAAAACCAATTACAATTATTTAATGGAAATCGATAAACCTGAACTCAGAAATGATTTCAGTAAACTTACCCTACAGTTCGATTACATCTGGTACGGCGATTTCCCTATCGATGAGGTGAAATTTGAACCCATTAACCAATCGTTTAACCAGTTTAACAGCCAGATTAAATGAAAGGTTATAAAATATATCTGATTATTGGTTCTATCCTGATCCTCCTTTATTTAGTTGCCCAATACAATAAACCTACACCAACAAACTGGGCACCAACTTATGCCATTAAGGATAAAATTCCGTATGGAACTTACATTTTGTACCACCGGATAAAGGATATTTTACCAAACGCAACTATTCAGCAGTCTAAAAGTGCCATTTATAATACTTTAAAAGCCAAAAAATTTAACAAAACAGCGTATTTGATCGTTGCCCAAAAGGCAGAGATCATCAAAACGGATCTCGATCAGCTGATTAAATACATGCAGAACGGTAATGATGTTTTTATTGCCACTTACGATCTGGGAAAAGTAGAAAAAAACCTTAAATTACAAGCGGTAAGTACCATGTCTGCTGAAGGCAGCACGCTGAATTTTACCAACCCAAACTTAAAAACTGATGCGAACTATGGTTTCGACAGGGGTATAGGCAGTCAGTATTATAATAAACTTGACACCAGTAAGGCGACTATACTCGGTGTAAATGGAAACGGAAAACCTAACTTCATCCGTTACAGTTACGGGAAAGGAAATCTATACCTGATTGCAGAGCCCGGGTTTTATACAAATTTTAACCTATTGGATAAATATGGGGCCGAATACGCAGCTAAAACCCTGAGTTACCTTCAGGGAAATACCCAGATAATTTTTGATGAATATTTTGCCGGACAGGAAAACACCGCAACTGATATGCTCAGGGTATTTTTTAAACACCCCGAACTTAAATATGCTTATTACCTGAGCATTTTCAGTTTGATTATTTTTGTATTCTACGATATCAAACGCAGGCAACGAATTATTCCCATTGCCGATCCGCTTACCAATTCTTCACTGGCTTTTGTTAATGTGGTTGGCAGTGTTTACTACAATGAGCGGAACAATCTCGACTTAGCCTTAAAAAAAATCAACTACTTTATGGAACACCTGCGGAGCAGGTATTACCTTAAAACCAATGATATTGACAGCAAATTTGTCCAGTTATTAATGGAAAAAACAGGCATTAACGAAGCCTTAGCCAAAACATTAACCCGATATTTTATCGAAATGCCTGAAATGGGCGACCTGAGCGATACCCAATTGATCAATTTAAACGAAAGCATAGAACAGTTTTATAAAATTACGCAAAGCAATGGAACAAGAACAGTTTAACCCACGTACCGATTTAAGTGCATTAAATGCAGCTGTAAATCAGATTAGAACCGTACTTGGAAATATCATAGTAGGCCAAAAACAGGTGATCGATTTTTTAATTGTTGGTTTACTTGCCGATGGACATATCTTAATTGAAGGCGTTCCGGGTGTAGCAAAAACGTTAAGCGCCAAACTTCTTGCCAAATCAATCGATGCTCAATTTTCGAGGGTACAGTTTACGCCTGATCTAATGCCTTCGGATGTATTGGGAACACCGATTTTCAATACCAAAACAGGTGATTTTGAATTCAGGAAAGGCCCGATTTTCGGTAATATTATTCTGGTTGACGAAATTAACCGCGCACCAGCTAAAACCCAATCTGCACTTTTCGAAGTGATGGAAGAACGCCAGGTAACCATCGATGGGCAAACTTATATCATGGATGAGCCTTTTATGGTATTGGCTACGCAGAACCCGATTGAGCAGGAAGGAACTTACCGTTTACCAGAAGCACAACTAGATCGTTTTCTTTTCAAAATTGAGGTCAAATACCCTTCATTGGAGGAAGAAACAGCAATTTTAACCGCACAACACACTTTGGTTAATAAAACACTATTAAACGAGGTAAAACCGGTATTATCCGTGCAACAGATACAAGAGGCCAGGGCCATTATCCGCAATTTATTTGTAGAACCGAAGTTATTGGAGTTTATTGCTAAAATCGTAACCGAAACCCGCAACAATTCCTCCCTTTATCTGGGTGCTTCGCCAAGGGCATCGTTAGCTATTGTTCACAGTGCAAAAGCTTTTGCCGCAATACAAGGCCGCGATTTTGTTACGCCAGATGATATCATTGCCGTTGCAAGCCCTGTATTGGCTCACAGGATATTATTATCTCCTGAAAAAGAAATGGAAGGCTTAACCACAACCGATATTGTAAACCAGATTATTAAAAAAATAGAAGTACCAAGGTAGGTCAGTTTGCAGTTGCCAGTTTACAATTACCAATGAGCAAATTACAATTTTCAAATCTAGCACTCGGCTTAGCAATGTGGCAATCCAACAATTTAGCAATTACCATAATACAGTTAACCAGTTTAAACAATTAACCAATTAAACAAACTCTACAATTAAACAGTTTTGAAAAAATTCTTTCAGCAATATTATACCAATCTATTCCTAACCGATCGTTTATTTACGGCCTTAGGGTTTTGTATTGTACTTTTTCTGCTGAAGTTCTTTTTTGCCTGGTTGGGCGATATCCCTGAAATTGCAACCGGAGCTGTATTCGTTCTGTTTTTTATTGATCTTTTTATCCTCTACCGGAATAGCAAAGGAGTTGAAGTCAAAAGATTTACTTCAAAGCGTTTGAGCAACGGCGATGAAAATCCGATCCAGATTGAGATTAAAAACCATTACGGTTTTGGGGTAAATGCAAGGGTAATCGACGAAATCCCTTTTCAGTTTCAGATCCGTGATAAAGATTTTAGACTCCATTTAAAACCGGCAGAGATAAAGTCAATCCACTATAACCTGAGGCCAACCAAACGTGGTGAATATGATTTCGGATTTATCAGGACGTATATCAGTTCTCCATTGGGCTTGATCAGCCGGCGTTATAATTTCGATGGAGCGAAAGTTCTACCCGTTTATCCTTCATTTATCAATCTTGGTCAGTACGAATTAATGGCCGTTTCGCGCTATTTAACTGAGTTTGGGATCAAAAAAATCAGAAAGGTTGGGCAGAGCAGCGAATTCGACCAGATTAAAAACTATGTTGGGGGCGATGATATCCGTACCATTAACTGGAAAGCCACCGCCAGAAAAGGTGGTTTGATGGTGAATACCTATACGGATGAGAAATCGCAGAATATTTATTGCATCATCGATAAATCGCGGGTAATGCGCATGCCTTTTGAAGGCTTAAGCCTGCTTGACTATGCCATCAATGCGAGTGTTGCGCTGGCTAAAGTAGCGATGCTTAAAGAAGATAAAGCAGGTTTAATTACCATATCCGAAACTATCGGTTCAATAGTGCCTGCTGACCGTAAAGCTTCGCAGTTGGGTAGCATTATGAACGTGCTTTACAAAGAAAAAACCCGATACCTGGAAAGTAACTTAGAGGTGCTTTATTCTACTGTCCGTTCGGTAGTAAAACAACGCGGACTTTTGGTTTTCTTTACCAATTTCGAAAGTTTATCGGCGCTCCAACGTCAGTTACCCTATTTAAAAAGAATCGCGAAGTACCACTTATTGGTAGTGGTGTTTTTCGAAAATACTGAACTCAAAGGCTTAAGCACCGATCCGGCCAAAGATGTTGAAGGAATTTACCACAAAACCATTGCAGAGAAGTTTATCTATGAGAAAAAACTGATGGTTAAAGAATTGAACAAACATGGTATTCTGGCTATTCTTACCCCACCACAAAAGCTTACGGTTAATGTGATCAATCAGTACCTGGCACTGAAGGCACAGCAGAGGATCTAGTTTGGATCCTTGAGCCCTTAATCTGTAGTCCAAATCGACAACCGCAAAGAGTCCTGGGTCCAAAAACTGCAAATATTGCTTAAAAAATCAGACTAATCAATATCTTCAGTCTGCGTCCCACCAATGCAATTACTTATAGATATAAATATTTGAAAATCAAATCATTAAACCTATACCAAATTTAAAACTTATACTCCATTATATAATCGTCCATAAAGTAGCCCTCACCTATATCAAGCTTTACCGATTCTTTAATGGTAAAACCCCCTTTCAGGTAAAAGTCTTTGGCTTTATTATGCTTGTTCACATTCAATTGCAAAGCGCTTCCTCCTGCATCTTTTACCTGGTTAAAAACCTCATTAATTAAGATTTTTCCAACACCTTTACCATGTGCAGATGGCAGCACATAAAGCTTGTGCAATTTGTAAATACGCGCATCATGTCCAATAATAGAATATCCTGCAAACCCGAACTGATTTTCTCCTTCCTCTGCAATGAGGAAGATATGCCCTTCCATAAATTGTTTCAGTAGCTCACCTTTGTTATACATTTTATCCAACATATAATCGATCTGCGGCTGCCCGATAATATCCAGGTAGGCCGATGGCCAGGTTGCCGCAGCAATGTCCCTGATGATTTCTATATCATCTTCTTTTGCTTTTCTGAGCGTAATCATATCGGTTCACTAATAAAAATTGGTTGTCCTGAAAAGGTAAATTCTACAAAGCCATCTTTAACTACGGTAAAAATTTCTTCTTCATTCTGCGCGAGGTTGGTTACTTCGAGATATCGGTTACCATGGATCAGAAATTCACTTCCCGCAGGTTTCCAAACAGAGAATCCCGATTTTATGGGATAGTGCTTTGCTCTTTCGGTAAATACTACCAGATTAATTTTGTCTTCAAATCCTGCAAATTTCTCAAGATCGAATTTATTCGTAATTACATTTACCGCAGGATATTTCTCTTCGTACAGATAATTAACGGCCACCATTAAAGCATCAACAGGCCCCTGAACAACTTTTGTATCTTCCTGCGTTTCCTGCCCGTTCCCGTTTATCAGCACATCTACCTTTAAACCTAAAGAAAAAATCTTATCGTAATTTTCTCCGTTAACCAAAAGGGTAGGACTCCATTCGAGCAGTTGCCCTAAAAACTCTTCGTTAAAATTCCCAAGCTCATCGATGTACAAAGCCGGCTCTTGTTTTTCTTTTACAATATGGTGTGAAGACATACTGCGAATATAGAAATTTCGCTTTAAGTACGGTATAGGAAGAATCAGTTCGAGGTAAAATGATTAACGATTGTATGGATATTCACTCACCCAATGGAAACCCCTGTTGATGAGCTTAAAATCTTTAAGGTCTTTTCGCTTAAAACTTACCGATATAGAATCTTTCTCTGTCAGGCCCGAAAGAATCAGCCTGTCTTTTCCAATAATATTATAGTTTAAAACATATTTAGTGGAGTCTTTATCCGTTGATTTTAGTACCAGTTCTTTTTTCTTCTGATCAAAAACAGTAGTGAAATTAGCGGAACTGTCGTTCATCTTCTTTATCCTTGCATACCCTGAATAATTAATAATCATCTGTCTCCATCGCGTACTATCAGTAGTTAAAGGCGCCAAGGTTTCACCTTTAACCTTCATGCTTTCAACATCATAAATACCATACATAAATGGTTTGGGTGCCGCACTACCATAAGTTTTTCTCTGTTCAATTAATGACGATACCAGGAATGCCAGAGAAGCCGTAATGTATAGATATTTTGCACCATAAGCCGCAAAGTAGAGCCATTTCTTTCTAAAAGCCGGACGGTACATTTTTTCGAGCTGCTGGCTTTCATATCTGATAAAGAAGCGATATAGTTTTAAGAAATGTGGGGCCAAAATAAAAACACACATCACCACCAGTGCGGTTGAGAGTAGTTTTACAGGAACGTCAAAAAAATAATTCATCGACATTACGTGCGCTGTTGCGGCCAATGATAGAAAAGCACCCACAACAACCGTTCTACGGAACAAAAGCATGATGGCAGAAACTTCTATAATACCCATAAAAATATTGTAGCCTTTAGAAAAGCCGAGGAAGGTCCATGCAAGCCCCATTGGCGATGCATTTCCGAAAGGTTGAAGCAACCTCATTAATGAAGGATCAGGAAACTGGAGTTTGATTACTTTTATAGCGCCATATAATATCAAGGTAAAGGCTAAATAAAATCTTACCAGTACCACAAGCCAGTAATAAGCTGTATTATAGCTTTTGCGTTTGCGGTCTAAAACTGACCAGGTGATACTACCAATTACCGATACCAAAAATATAAAGAGTAGCAATACCCAATCATAAGAGGTATCGCCGCTGCCATTGGTGTAGATTGTAAAATCGTAATTATAGTGGATAATGTGTTTAGAGAACCAGGGAATAAGATCGTGCAATACCAGGTTAGGCAACTGCAGCACACTTGACAGGAACGTAAAGGCTCCATTGTTATTCAAGATGATGAAAAGAGACAAGAGGAGGAAAAAGAACCTGAAGGAAATTTTTTTATAAATATTCCAGGGCGTATTGTTTTGAAGAGCGTTTTCAGACATATTTTGTTCGGTTTATCCAAAGCTAAATATTATCCCATGGGCTTCAAATTATAAAATGTTAATTAACAGCGCTTTCTTTAACTAATGTGTAAAAATCCTGATAGGCTTCAATAAAATCGTCAGCAAAATTAATGGCTCCGGAAACGGCTATGCCATAAATACCGGTTTGCATTAAAGCTTCCACATCGTATGTTTTTATCCCGCCCACAGCCAATACCGGAATGCTGATGGCCTGAGTTTTCAATTCTTTTACTATATACTGATAGCCATCAATGCCTAAATGCGCATAATTGTTGGGTTTGGTTTCAGTTTCTGCAAATGGACCATAACCGGCATAATCTGCACCTTCTTTTGCAAGCCTGATTAAATTGTCTACAGTATTCGCCGATCCTCCCAGTGTAATATCATGGCCAACCAGTTTGCGCAGTTTTATAAAATCGGCGTCCATATCTTCGATATGAAATCCCTGGATATCAGCCTTTCCATTTAAATGAACATGATCAGTAACAATTAAGGTGGTGCCCCAGTCATCACAAATTTCGGCTATCGCATTAATATCCTGTAAAAGTGCTTCATCACTCTTACTCAGACAACGGTACTGGATCCATTTTGCACCGGCCTCACAGGCTTGTTGCACCTGTTCAATATGGCTTAAATGTGGGGTATCGTGTGTGATGTAATGAAGCTTTTCGATATATTTCATGCTAATTTGTTACTATGGGCAATAAGAGTTGACAACCTAAACAGGCTAATTGCCTAAAAGTTGTCAACTCTGAATGACAGATTAAAATTTAACATTCAAACTTAGTAAAAAGTTACGGGTAGCCTGAGGATAATAATAATTGGAACGGCTCAAATCGCCACCAAAAAGGTATGGATAGGTACCTCCATTGCTTTCATATAAAGTACTGAATACGTTATTGATGAGCAAGCTCAAGCCAACATTTTTCACAGCCGCAAACGATGTGTTATAGCTTAAACGGATATCATTAACAAAAAAACTCGATAGTGTGCGGCTATCAGCAGAAGTATTATCCAGGTATTGTTTGCCCACATATTTAGTTAACAAAGCTACATTTGCATTTTTTAATACATTGTAATTGATTTCACTGGAAGCAATAATTGATGGCGAAAAAGCAATGGTGGTATTTTTATAATTGTTAACCACTACCGGATTAACTGCTTTGGGGTCTTCATCATAAATATATTCTTCAAAATTTTTGATCTTGTTTTTACTTAAAGTTGCAGTTGCAGCCCACGAAAGGTTTTTAAGAATTTGCCATTTTCCATCAAACTCTATACCTGCCCGGTAACTATCGGGAACATTTTGGCGTGTCTGTCCCCCAACATCATTTAATTTTCCGGTATTGATCAGCTGATCTTTATAAAACATTGCAAAACCGTTTATGCCAAAAGAAATGGCAGAAAACTGAGTGCGATAACCGGCCTCTACATCTGTTAAATGTTCAGGTTTAGGTCTGCTGTTAATATCTGAATCTGTAAAATCTCTTCTATTGGGCTCCTTATTCCCAACAGCAACTGATGCATAAACATTGCTTTTATCGTTAAAATTATAGGTTAAACCTGCTTTTGGATTGAAAAAATCTAAGGTCGCATTTTGTTGTGCAGGCGTTCCGTTCGGATCTATTCCAAAATAAGAATAGTAAACCCGTCTGTATTGAAGATCGGCAAATAAATTAAATTGATCAATCTGATAATTTGCCCTGCCAAAAATATTGAAATCAGATTTGAAAGCATCATTATCATTATATCGGTGGCGGATAGATTCGCTGCCATTATAATTGGCAAATTGTGCCCAGATTACCTCATCAAAATGCCTTCCTTTATATTCATTGTAAGCACCGCCGAGAACAAAGTTCAAGTTATTTTTTGGAGTATAGTTTAAGGAGTAAGTGACTCCATAAAAATCATTATCCAACCATAAGCGGCGAACAAGGTCAGATGTTTCTTTCTGTTCGGCACCAACTACAACAGGATTTATTTTATAAAATTTTAAACTATCATTTTTAACAAACTCTTCATAGTAGCCTCTTCCATAGGTATAATGCAGGGCTGCGTTGGCAACTAATTGGCTATTGATGTTTCTGGTATAAAATAACTGATAATGGTCTTGTTGATAATTGTCTGTCTGGTTATCATAAGTGAAATCATTGTGTGTGCGATCAGTTTCCAATGCCTCCTGGCTTATACCATTCCAAGCCTGGTAGGTTTTTTCAGTCCCACTAAAAACATTGGCACGAAGAATGTCTTTTTTACCATAATAAGCACCAGAAACAAAGAAAGATTTTAGATTTGATGATGCCCGGTCTACATAACCATCAGATTTTATTCGTGATAAGCGGCCATCAAATGTAAATTTATTATTAATTAAGCCTGTTCCTACACTTACCGTATTTTTCCAGGTATTATAAGAACCATAGGTATTGTTCAGTTCTGCATAAGCAGAATCTCTACGGGTGGTGGTCTGGATGTTTAAACTGCCTCCAAATGCACCTGCGCCATTTGTTGACGTACCCACCCCACGCTGGATCTGGATATTATCAACCGACGATGCTAAATCTGGTAAATTGATAAAAAAACTTCCCTGACTTTCTGCATCATTAAGCGGAATTCCGTTTAAGGTTACGTTAATTCGAGTAGCATCACTACCCCGAATCCGCATTCCGGTATAACCAATTCCCGTTCCACCATCAGAACTTACGACCACAGATGGTGTTTGATTTAATAAATATGGAAGATCCTGGCCTAAATTATTTTTAGCCAACTCTGCTTTATCTAAATTACGAAAAGTCGTTGCTGAATTTTTAGAAGCCCTTGTTGCGCTTACCACAACTTCATCTGCCAAAAAGTTTTGCTGAATCAATGTGAAATTCAATGTTGTAGCCTCTTTAAGGTCTACGGTCTTTTCTTCTGATTTATAGCCTACATAGCTTACTACAAGAGTATACTTTCCGTTAGTCAGATTTGCGATGCTGTAATTTCCTGAAGCATCACCCACCACAGCTGTTTTTTGATTTCTTAATTTAACCGTAGCACCCGGAAGCGGCTGCTGGTTTTGATCTGTTACTTTACCGGTAACAGTAATTTGCGCCGATGCAAAGCAAGGCAACATTGCAACAAGCGCTGCAAAAAGTAAATTTTTCAATGTTTTTGTTTTTAGTTAAACCCATCGGAAAAAGGGGCTTCCCCGATTTCAGTTAAACTTCCATAACTCCAATCCCTACGCCGGCATTACCCGGATCAGGTGCATTCGAGGCTGATGGCTGGAAGGTTTTAAGGCTGATGGGATTTACCCTCTTCCTTTTTACCCTCTACCTTTTACCTCAAAATGGGTATGATCTCAGCCTGTTTTTGTGTTATTTAAACAAGGCACCCCTAATGATGGCACAAATGTAGAAAATATTTAATAATAAGCATGTTTTTTGATGCCTTCTGAGTTAGATAAATCTAAAAACTGCTTAATAAGGATGAATTTTATCCCTTTTAGGTTTAGAAACGACAGGTTCTGCGCGTTTGGCACTTTCAGTCCCGCTTTACGTTCCAGGTCCTCGCTGTGCTGTGGGCTTTCCACTTCAATCAGGTTTAGGTGGCCAGTCCGGTAGAAATATTAATGAATGATCATCAAACGTTCCTCGGGACTTCTCTTGTGTGGAGTGTTCTGGCGCAAGGATAACAAACCTTTGTTCAATAAACCTGACAGGAGCGAACACGAATCCCGATTTTTCATCGGGTGAAGTAAAGCGAATGGCGGGACTGCCGGCAGCCAAAAGCTACTGACAATCATTTCCAAAAAAATATAAGCCTCCTACCTGCTTAAAAAATCATCAATGGCTCTAACAGCATTTGCTACCCTTTCATCACCCAAGCCGCCAACTACTTTGTAATTTGCATTTAAGGAATGGAGTTCGTTATGCCAAACCTGCATAAAATATTCGCGTTTCTCCGGAAAATCGCGCAGCGGATCATCCTGCCATGGCAAATCAATATCCATTAACAGATACAGGTCGTATGGTTTTTGGGGTAGTGCATCCAATACAACCTGAGGTGTTTCACCAAGTACTTCATCACTCCATATCTTTACCGTAATAAAAGTAGTATCACAAATAATGAAATCACTTTCAGCAATCGCTAAAACTGCATCCTCTAAAGCTACCTGTCCGTAGTACATATTCACCTCATCTTGTAGTGTATAGTCGGCAACCAGGTTTTCGCAATAGTAACGGGCATATTCAGGCACCCATGAAACTTTGTAGTGTTTAGCCAGCTCCTGGGATATAGTAGATTTTCCCGTACTTTCCGGGCCAACAATAGCAATCTTTTTTATGTTTTTATTCACGATACATTTTCTGAATACGTTCAAATGTAAAAGAAAAAGCCTTAAAAGAAAAAATCCGGCTGAGGAGGGCTCCTCTAACCGGATAATAAACCAAACAAACTATTTATGAAGAAATCCTCATGGCGGGTAACTAATCCGCGGAGGAAGCTTTAGATCATTGTCTAAAGTATATACAAAACGCGTATATGCTCTGCTTATTACAACATTATTGCCAATATTTTGATCATCACAACTTCGTGACGTAATTCTGACCAATAGGGCCACTTTTTCAAAATAGTTTCAACACTAATTAACAGTTGTAACAAAAATACACATTTTCATTTTACATTCGTGTATAATTTATAGTACAATCAGAAAAATAGTGTTCATTATTTAAAACTATATGTACTAAACGCTGTTATGTATTTAAGACATTAAGCAACTAAATCGTTATACCATGAAAAAATTGTGTATTGTATTATCGCTACTGATTGTACTTGCTTTAGGTTCAATTGCCTTTACTCCTATTAAATCAGGTGGAATAATCGGGAAAATTACGCCAGGTGATGCGGCTTCTACAGTTTCGCTTGTAGCAGCGAAAGACACGCTAAATGCACAGATTAATCAAGGTGTTTTTACTTTTACAAACCTTAAAGAAGGTGTTTATACAGTAGTGGTAAAAGGCAATGCACCATATAAAGATGCAGTAATAGAAAAGGTTGCCGTAAAAGATAGCGCTACAACAGATTTAGGCGAAATTAAATTACAACAGTAGCTGATTTCTCAAAAGAAAAATCTAAAAAGAGCGCTTAAATAGGGCTCTTTTTTATTTTAAAAAAAACGCCTTAAAATCATATCTAATGATGTATCTTTGCATCCCGACAGAACAGTTGGGATTTTTCTTCTTACAAGCATAATACCTTCTTGCTTCTTCACCTTCGGGTTCAACACTTTAGAATTTTAATTATTGTTTAAGCTTTATCATGCCTAAAGACACTTCCATACGCTCAGTACTGATTATCGGATCTGGACCAATTATTATTGGCCAAGCCTGTGAATTTGATTATTCAGGTTCGCAAGCGGCGCTTTCTTTAAAAGAAGAAGGGATTACCGTTTCTATTATCAACTCCAATCCGGCGACCATTATGACGGATAAGGTTATCGGCGACCATGTTTACCTGCGTCCGTTAACCGTTGATTCAATAGAAGTTATTTTACAAGAGCATATCGACTCTGCAGATTTACCTAGAATTGATGCCGTACTTCCTACAATGGGAGGCCAAACTGCACTAAACCTCTGTAAAGAAGCCGAAGAACGTGGTGTTTGGGAAAAATACGGTGTAAAAGTGGTTGGTGTAGATGTTGCCGCGATTGAAAAAACCGAAAACCGTGAAGCTTTCCGGCAGTTAATGGTTGATATCGGTGTAGGTGTTGCACAATCGAAAATTGCCAACTCATTTTTAGAAGGTAAAGAAGCTGCACAAGAAATCGGCTATCCATTGGTAATCCGCCCTTCGTATACTTTAGGTGGTTCTGGCGGTGGTTTCGTACATAAAAAAGAGGAATTCGATGCTGCGCTAAAACGTGGTTTAGAAGCTTCGCCAACACACGAAGTATTGGTAGAGAAAGCTGTTTTAGGCTGGAAAGAATATGAGTTAGAGTTGCTAAGAGATAGCAACGATAACGTAATCATTATTTGTTCGATCGAAAACTTCGATCCGATGGGGATCCACACGGGAGATTCGATCACGGTTGCTCCGGCGATGACTTTATCTGATCGTTGTTACCAGGATATGCGTAACCAGGCGATCAAAATGATGCGTGCAATCGGTAACTTCGCCGGCGGCTGTAATGTTCAGTTCTCAGTTAATCCGGCAAATGACGAGATTATCGCCATCGAAATTAACCCACGTGTATCACGTTCATCAGCTTTGGCAAGTAAGGCAACCGGTTATCCGATTGCGAAAATTGCAGCTAAACTGGCTATCGGATACAACCTGGATGAAATTGAAAATCAAATTACCAAAACAACTTCAGCATACTTCGAACCTACTTTAGATTACGTAATTGTTAAAGTACCGCGCTGGAACTTCGATAAATTTAAAGGCGCTAACAAAGAGCTTGGCTTGCAGATGAAATCAGTAGGTGAGGTAATGGCAATTGGCCGTACCTTTATCGAAGCATTACAAAAAGCTTGTCAGAGTTTAGAGATCAACCGCGCTGGTTTAGGTGCAGATGGCAGACAGGTTCGCAATATTGAAGAGATTATGGACGGTTTAGAGCATGCCTCTTGGAACCGTTTATTCTTAATAAAAGATGCCATGGTAATGGGTGTGCCTTTGGAGTCTATCCGCAAGGTTACTAAAATTGATAAATGGTTCTTAAACCAGATTCAGGAGCTTGTATTGCTTGAAACTGAACTAAAAAGATACTCATTAAATAATATCCCTCAGGATTTCTTCGTAACCCTTAAGCAAAAAGGCTTCTCTGATATTCAGATCGCGTGGTTGTTAGGCAATGTTACTGAAGATGAAGTTTACGATCGCCGTAAAACTTTAGGCATAAACAGGGTGTATAAAATGGTTGATACCTGCGCTGCAGAGTTTCCGGCCAAAACACCATATTACTATTCTACTTTCGAAGAAGAGAATGAATCAAAACCTTCTGACAGGAAAAAAGTAATTGTTTTGGGTTCAGGACCTAACCGTATTGGTCAGGGTATCGAATTCGATTATTCATGTGTACATGGTTTATTGGCTGCAAAAGAATCGGGTTTCGAAGCTATCATGGTTAACTGTAACCCTGAAACGGTTTCTACCGACTTTAACATGGCCGATAAATTATACTTCGAGCCTGTTTTCTGGGAACATGTTCGCGAAATTATCGACTTAGAAAAACCTGAAGGTGTAATTGTCCAGCTGGGTGGTCAAACCGCGCTGAAAATGGCAGAAAAATTAACTGAAAAAGGCATCAAAATTATCGGAACATCTTTCGAGAACATGGACATTGCCGAAGACCGCGGCCGTTTCTCTGATCTATTGAAAGAATTAGACATCCCTTATCCAAAATATGGTGTTGCAGAAAATGCCGAGGAGGCCATTGTTGTTGCAAATGAGGTAGGTTACCCGGTATTGGTTCGTCCGAGTTATGTACTGGGTGGACAGGGTATGAGTATCGTAATTAACGATGAAGACCTTGAAAAAGCAGTGGTGAAATTATTAGGTGATTTACCGGGCAACCGCGTATTGATCGATCACTTTTTGGATAGGGCAGAAGAAGCAGAATCTGATTCAATATCTGACGGTGAGGATGTACACATTGTAGGTATGATGGAACACATTGAGCCAGCAGGTATCCACTCAGGAGATTCATTTGCAGTATTACCTACATTCAGCTTATCCGAAACGGTAACAAAAGCAATGGAAGAATACTCCATTAAAATTGCAAAAGCGTTAGATGTACGTGGTTTACTGAACATCCAGTTTGCTATTAAAGATGAGAAAGTATATGTAATCGAAGCGAATCCCAGGGCATCGCGTACGGTTCCGTTCATCGCAAAAGCTTACGATGTTCCATACATCAACATTGCGGCCAAAATTATGTTAGGCGTAGCTAAACTGAAAGATTTTACCATCGAGCGCAAGCTTAAAGGTTACGCGATTAAAGAACCGGTTTTCTCTTACGAAAAATTCCCGGAGGTAACAAAGGAATTAGGTCCGGAAATGAAATCTACAGGTGAAGCCATCCGTTTCATCAAAGATTTAGAAGACCCTTACTTCCGCAAGCTTTACAAAGACAAATCAATGTATTTGAGTAAGTAATCTGCTTACAAAGGTTTATAAAATAGCAATGGCCAGTGAAAATCACTGGCCATTTTTATAATATTGTATTTGGCGGCTCGTCATTCCCAATCGAGTTGGGAATCTTAAAGCTTATTGCATTAAGATTCCCGCCTGCGCCTATCGTGTGGACACATCTTTCGGTTTGGGTTTTTTATACGTTTTGCTAGCTTGCTTTAATAAATTTACAGGTTTTACCGAAGAACGCCGTCAATCCCAAGGGCCAGGAGAATCAAAAAAACAGAAGTAGTTCATTACAATTGGCACAAACAAACCTGAAACGCAGTGGTTTTGTGTTCGTAATCATGAATTAAAGCTCAAAATAGTATTGAACACAAAACAACGTGCCGCTGTTTTTTTGATGTGCGTGAGATGGTGTAAAGGGCCCATTGCTGGATTGACCAAGCGCTTTGGGTACTTTGGCGCTCCAAAGTACCATGCCACCGCGGCATAGAGCGGAAAAAACAACAACATTTATTTCCAAATTATAGTTTTTAAGATATCAAAGCTTGTTATTAGCAGGAAAGATGCTGAAATAAATTCAGCATGACGATTGACCTAGGCAACAACGCTAAAAACAAATGTAAACTAAAAGAGATGTGTCCACACGATAGGCCTGCGCGGGAATGACGACCGTTTTATAACAGCTGCTATTATTGTTTCAACTTCGGAATCCTGGTTGGTGTATCTGTTCCGTTCACAATGCTGGTTGCACTCTTGGCAATAGCTTTAATGGTAGAAAGGATATTTTCTACATCTAAAGAGCTATACTCATCCTTCACACTATGGTATAATTTATCAATATCAATTTTATCGGTACTAATGGTATGTGCCGGAACGCCTAAAGCAGCAAGAGTAGCATTGTCACTTCTATAAAATAAGTTTTGATCGGGGTATGGGTCCGGATGGAAAGTAAATTCGGTTCCAGCTAAGTTTTTCTGTAAAATCTTCCCAAAATCCGATCTTTCGTAACCTGTAATAAAAGCGGTGTTTTTTCCAAATTTAGATTCTTTGCCGATCATTTCGATGTTGAACATGGCTACAACATCATCAGGATTTAGTTTTTCTGAGAAATACCTTGCGCCAAAACCGCCAATTTCTTCTGCAGTAAAAGCAACAAAGATTAAAGTGCGTTCGTTATTTTTTTGTGCTTTGTAATATTTTGCCAGGGCAATCATCGCCGTTGTGCCCGAGGCGTCATCATCAGCGCCGTTAGCAATACTATCACCATCTACCGGTTTTAAAAATCCCAGGTGATCATAATGACCTGAGAAAATTACAATTTCTTTCGCTTTTGATTTACCTGGAATTACACCTGCAACATTGAACAAGGGCATTTGGGTTACCTTGCTTTTAAAAGTTGCTGAAAAATCTGTTGCGGCATCTTTACCTAAAACGAAAACCTGTATAGCGCCGTTGGTTGCTTTTACATCTTTTTCATCAACCGTTGTAGGTTTGCTGAAATGATCTTTATAACGATTAAAAAGATCAGCAAACTTATTGTCGACTAAAACGATCTGGTTTTTATTAGTGTTCAGCATGGTTCTGAACTGCGCTACAAAAGGCTTTTCAGGATCTAATTTAACAACAGTGGTGTTGGATTTATCAAGCGTAACACTTTCTGTGGTAACGCCGGTAACCATTATATTTTCTGGTGCAATTTCCTGTCCGTCTATTTTAACGCTGGTGCTTTGGTTAGCAACCTGGTATTTGTTAAAAGTTTGGCGGAATGTTTTTTCACCTGCTAAGGGCTGCAGGCCGATTTTCTTAAATTCTGATTCGATAAATGTTGCTGCTCTGTCAATACCAGGGGTAAAGGTTTCACGCCCCTGCATATCATCTGCACTTAAAGTTTTAATCAGGTGATCGGTGTACTCACGTGTGATGATTTTATCAATGTTTTGCGCTTTAAGCTGCAAACTTGCCATCCCGACAAGGGTAAAGAGGAATATTTTCTTCATATAATAAGTTATAGAGGTGTGAATTTAGGATTTTTGTTGATAATTCTGAGGTTTTGTAGTCGATAGTTTATTGGTTTATGGTCTGGTTGCTCATGATTAATAGCCTAGTGGTTTATAGTGTATCGCTTTTGGCCATGATCTATGGTCCATCTAACTATGAACCATTCGCTACGACTTCCACTAGCCATCATCCATACTATTCTCCGTCCCAATCGTATTTTTCTAGAGCACGGTATGCTTTCCCTTTTATTATTTCTTTTTTCTTTGACGACTCGGAATCGACCCTCGTTTCGTGAATATTATCGGCCACCTCAAAATGAAAATCCTTATCCTTTTTCGAATGATAAATGGATACCTCATCTCCATCCGCTATCGCGTAGTCATAAGGTCCGCGGGCACTCATCAGTTTTACAAACACAGGTAAACATTCAAAAAAGATAAACAGCAGCCCGATAAAAGTAACCGCAATTGCGGTATTGTTATCCCGGGTGCCATCTACATTGAATTTAAGTTGCCCCAGCGCCCAGTTGCGATCAGCAAAGCCAGCAATATCCGATAAACTGTCTAACTGTTTTTTGGTGTATAGCTTCTCAGTAAAAAGTCCATCAAATTCTTTACGTTTATCTACAAAACCTTCTGATTTATTGATGTTGGCTTTCAGCGAATCTAATTCTGCTGTGCGTTGTGCAATCTCTGCTTCCTTGCGTTTTGCGTATGGTCCATAGCCCATTACACCTGATGTTTCGGTGGTTTTATTTCCGAAGATCTCAAAATTAAGCTTTTGCCTATCCGCTTTAATTCCTTTCTCAAGTGAATCCCGGGTGGCTTTCTGCTGATTTAACCTACCGAATTCAACCTGATATTTTTTCTCGAAGGCTTTGTTCAGGGTATCGATTTTAGCACGTTGACCATTTAAGTAACTCACTTTTAGGCGTTCTTTAATTTCTTTATCGAAAATTTTAAGCTCTATTGGTCTCGAAATTACCATACCGATCATAATGGCCAACAGAATACGCGGTGTAGCCTGTAATAATTGTTTATTGGTGCTGGCACTTTTATTAATACTGGAGACGATGTACCGATCCATATTAAAGATGGCTGCTCCCCATAAAAAGCCGAAAACAATGGCAAAAACTACGGCCAGGTCATCGCCTTTAAATACAAAATATATGGCATAACCGCCAGAAAGTGCGGCAAATAAGCCGGTAAAAAAGATGGTGGCACCAATGCCGGTATATTTATTTTGTTCTGAAGGGTATTTTTCCAGTGTCGGGATGTGAGCGCCGGAACAAAACCAGAAGAAACGGTTCAGATTGTCCATTTGTAACTATTTATAGTTAAACGCCTGAGAGTTCCAGTTGTTACAGTTTTAAGCAAAATTTTATGGCATTTTTTTGATGGCGACTGTCAAGCTGATTTTCCTATATTTGCATAAATACATTTTATAAAATGAAAGAAATATCGGTACAAGAACTAAAAGAGAAAATCGATAACAAAGAAGATTTTCAACTAATTGATGTTCGTGAAACATTCGAATATGAAGTTTCCAATCTTGATGGTGAGAATATCCCTTTAGGTGGAATTTTAATTGAAGCTGATAAGGTGGCTAAAGATAAACCGGTAATTATTCAGTGCCGCAGTGGAAAAAGAAGCGCTGCAGCAGTAATGCAGTTGGAGCAGCAATACGGATTTGAAAATCTTTATAATTTAAAAGGCGGTATTTTGGCTTGGCAAGAAGCTTTTGACCCGAATATGCCAGTATATTAATGATAGCATGAATGAGTTTTGAATGAGTGATTGTTAATAGCATAACGCTTATTCAAAACTCATTTTATAATTCTGTCATTCAATCACTCTCTAATTCAATCTTTCCACCGTGGGTAAAAAATTTGCTTTAAACATCTTCTATAACTTAGCCATTATACTTTCTATTTTTGGACTGGTTTGGTGTTACAATAATCACAAATATCTTCCAGCTGGCTTTTTGGTAGGCACAACGGCTTGTTTGTTTTACTTTAAGTATCAACTTACTAAAGACATCAGAAAAAGTTTTAAAGAAAAAGATCAGAAGTAATATCCGCTAAGCCTAAACCTGGCAGATTTTTTAAGATATACTTCCCGTTTTCAAAAGCCGGATCAGTAAATGGGTTATTCCTGGTCAGCCATGGGCCATCTAAATCGGCCCAATTACATAAGGGAGCCAGAGCAGCGGCAGCCAAAGTAGCACAACTGGTTTCGCTCATACAACCGATCAGCACTTTCATTCCAAAAGAACGGGCTTTTAAAATCATCTGATGCCCTTCGTACATTCCGCAGCTTTTCATCAGTTTTACATTAATACCATGATAAGCGCCTTTCAGTTTATCCATGTCGGCTAAACGCTGTACGGCTTCATCGGCAAGTAATGGAATAGGGCTACGCTCGGTTAACCAGGCATTTCCATCAAGATTATTTTTATCCATAGGTTGTTCAATCAGAACCACACCCTGGTTATGCAGCCAATAAATCAGGTCAATCGCTTTTATCTTATCTGCCCAGCCCTGGTTTGCATCTACATAGAGTGGTACGCTGGTCATGCTGCGGATAGTTTCGATAATTTCCTGGTCGTTATCCCTTCCCAATTTAACCTTAATCACTTTAAAAGCTTCGGCATCTTTCAGTTTTTCGCGGATTACTTCTGGGGTATCAATCCCGATGGTATAAGAAGTTACCGGCATTTTTGCAGGGTCGGCCTCATAAATTTCGTAACAGGGTTTATTTAGAAGTTTCCCTTGAATGTCGTTAAGCGCAATATCAATGGCTGCTTTAATGGCCGGTTGACCTGGTGCAAGGCTATCTAGATAGGCAATAATTTCTTCAAAATTGAATGGAAACTGGATTTTATCCCAGTCTACCATTAGAAGAAAACTGTCCGCACTTTCGTAGCTTTCGCCCATATATGGCACCATAGAGGCTTCGCCATAACCCACAACGCCTTCATGTTCGATCTTTAATAACATTAAAGGTGTACTGGTTCGGGTAAATTTCGAGATCGAAAAAGGATGTTTTAATTCTAATTCAAATTGCCTGCAACTAATCTTCATATCAATCGTCTTCTAAATAAATAAGGTAATTATCGCTTTACAAATTTATCTTTGTTTTATTAACGCAACTACTACTGCCATGAAAAACAGCTCAAGATTACGGTATTTTATTTATTTATCCTTAATAATTATTGGAGGATGTACTACAGGGAAAAATGCCTTACAAAAAGGTGATTACGATGCTTCTGTTGAAAAATCGGTGAGCAGGCTGCAAAACTCACCTAAAAACAGCGAAGCCATGCAAGTGCTAAAAACGGCTTACGATTTAGCTTTAAAGGATCATTTACGGAAAATTGAGGAGGCGAAAATGTCAAACGATCTATTCAGGTGGGAATCGGTGATGTACGATTATCAAAAAATAAATCAATTGGCAGATGACATCAATAGCTGTCCAGCTTGTTTAACCGTTGTACCAGGTCCATCAAAATACATCAGTGAATTAGCAGAAAGCAAGTATAATGCAGCCGCCGCCAGGTACAACTCTGGCCTTGGATATTTAAGAGAAAACAACCGTCAGGCAGCAAAGAAGGCCTATTATGAATTTGAGAAAGTCGTAAATCTTCAGCCCGATTATAAGGATACCAAAGCCAAAATGGAGGATGCTTATTGGGCAGCAGTAACCAGGGTTGTGGTACAGCCAATTGTTGTAAACAGCGGCATGTACAAATTAAGCGCCGATTATTTCCAGCAGCAGATTGATCAGTTTATCGGAAATTACTCGAGAAATAAGTTTGTGATATTTTATGGCGAAACACAGGCAACAGATCAAAAAATTATTCCCGACCAGGTATTAAGCTTAAACTTTGATGATTTTATGGTAGGCCAAACCTATGTAAAAGAAAGGGTTGAAAAGTTAAAACGCGACAGCGTGGTAATCGGCGAAACACGCGATAAAAAACCAGTTTATGGTACAGTAAAAGCCACCTTAAGTATTTTCGAAAAGAATATCTCGTCATCAGGATTATTGGATATGAGCATTACTGATTGGAAAACAAAAAAATTGGTACGCCAACAGAAATTCCCTGGTACTTATATTTGGAAAGATAGCTGGGCCAGTTATAAGGGCGATGACAGGGCCCTGAGTAAACAACAATTGGCTATTACCAGAAGAAAAGAACAACTACCGCCACCACCAAGTGCATTGTTTTTAGAATTTACCAAACCGATTTATACCCAGCTGGTTGACGATATCAGTTATTATTATAATAATTACTAAAACTTAACCACCCCCGGCCCCTCCTTGAAAAGGAGGGGAGTTAGCACCCCCCTTTGTTTAAGGAACTGCTTTACGCACTACCTGTGCATCCCTCTCCTGCAGGAGAGGGATAAATTGAACATTGCAATACCATTCACGTAAATAGGGTGAGGTGGTTGTAATCCCTGCGTTAAAATAAAACATCATTGTTTAGCCCTAAAAATATAATGGCTAATATTGCAGCGATGAATACTGGCTTATACAATCCTTTCCAAAACTTCGATTTTTTATATAAAACCTGCTTTTTAAGCGGAAAAACTTTTAATTCTCCTGTAATCCAGGTGCCTTTGCTTCCAAAATGGTTATTGGAGCAGGCGGCTTTAAGTGGCGAAGAGCAGATCCAGTTTTTGGATGAGAGTATCCGTTCGTACAATACGCTGGTTATCCCGGTAAATACTGAGATAAACGAGCAGTTTTTAGATCCTTTGGAAGATAAAATAGAAGGGGCATTTGCAAAAGGTTATGATGCCATTTCTGCGCTGCCTGAACTGGATCTTTTCAACTGGATCGGCAAATTTTTATATGGCTTTGTGTATATCGAAATGCATTCGGCTTTACGGAAAGAAATGACTGCTGATGGATTAAACATGTCGCAATCTTTGATGATGAAATTTGCCAATCTGAATTTCATGATGCAGAACCTGTATACCAGCCTGGAGTTTGAAGATTTTTCACCATGGTCTATCACGGTAGTAAAACTCGAAAACGGAGAAACGCCATTCAGTTTCCGTGATGAGATTAACACCTTAACCTTCTCGTTAAAAATGAAAGATTTTGGCATTATTGCCTGTTTACAGGATAATGGAACCAATAAACGTTATCACCAGGATCTCATCAATGAGATTAAAGGCAAAGCCTTAACTGCCGAGCAGTTTGAAGAGCTGAGTGCGCGTTTTTATTATTCTGCCTATCTGTTTAACCGTTTACCCGAATATACTTTTATGCCTGTTGAAGGCACCACCTATATCGAAGCTATGCCTTTACGTGGAAACATGACTAAACCGCTTTTTGATGTTTGGCAAAACAAAGTATATGCACAGGTACTGGAAAATTTCTGGAAACCCTGGGGATACGTGGTGTTTGAGATTATTAAAAATCCTGATGAGCCAATGAGTTTCTTCGAGAAACCTTATTTACCTACTGCTGGCTAAGTTTTTACCACAGAGGTACACGGATAAACACAGATTTAAATTTTTCGATAATCAAAATGCGATTTTCACTTCGAGTGGAGTGCAACGAAGTAGAAAAATCTGTTATAGATTTATCTCCCGCTCTACGCCGCGGGGGCACGGTACTTTGGAGCGCCAAAGTACCCAAAGCGCTTTGTCAATCCGGCAAGGGGCCTTTTACACATACCCATATACATCAAAAAACAGCGGCACTTTGTTTTGTTTGTTAAAGGTAGGTGAAAGGTTTTGCAAACATGAAACACAAAACCACTGCGTTTGAGGTTTGATAGTGCCAATTGTACTATTGTGCTACTGTTTTTTGATTTTCCTGGCCCTTGGGATTGACGGCGTTCTTAGGTAAAACCTCTTGGTTTTTTTAAAGGAAGCCAGCATTACGCATAAAAATTTCGAAAAAGACGTGTCTACGCGATATGCCTTAACCTCCGGACTACACTTCAGTCAAGTTGACGAAGTTAAACTATCTCCCGCCAGTTAACATTGTAATAAAGTTCTGCAAGATCCCCGGAACAAAAATAATCGTAAAAATCAATCCGGTTAAGGCACCAAAAAAGTGTGCATCGTGATTGATATGGTCTCGTGAGTTCCGCGAAGCATAAGCACAATAAATTAAATACAAAATCCCAAAAACTACAGCCGGAATCCCGATCGGGATAAACATAATGTAAATTTTAGACATTGGGTTAAACAAAATATAGCTAAAAAGTACCGCGCTAATGGCTCCCGAAGCACCGAGGCTATTGTAGTTAAAATGATCTTTATGTTTAATAACAGTAGGTAAATCGCTCAGTACCAAACCCAAAAAATATAGTAATCCAAACTGCCAGCTCCCCATCAAACTTTCCAATGTAAAGGCGAAAGCATAAAAGGTAAACATATTAAAAAACAAGTGCATCCAATCTGCATGCACAAGCCCGCTGGTAATCAAGGTATATACATTCTGTCCTTTTGATACACTAAAAGGATGCAGCATAAATTTTCCGTAAAGGGAATGATCGTAGAAAGCGTATAAACTGGTAATAATGGTAAAAACGAAAATTACGGAGGCAACTGGTGCCATATTGAAGTATTCCATGGGCATTATTTTAAATCAAGTTTTACGTCTGTAACCAAACGGGCTACCGGATATCTGTTGTGAGTTTTTTCGTAATAATCAGAATTTTTATACACAAAATCAAGTTGTGCAGCCGCACTCTTTGCAAATTCGGCATCTGAAGATTTTTTGGCTTCCAGTTTACTTTTCAGTTCCGGATTGTTTTTAAGCAGTTCTGTTGCAGTATCTTCAAACACATAGGCCGAATAATGCTCTTTCATATCCAGAATAGAATCGAAAAAATTCCAGTTGAAATAAGAATCGGTGGCCTGCGGTTCCAGTGTTTCTATAATATAACGGTTAACAGACTGGTTGGCGTACACCACAAAGTCGCCGGCATAATACTGGAGGTTCTGTTGTGCGGTATTCAATTTTACGGCCGAGTGCAGGTAATGTCCTTCGTAAGGTCTTGTGCCTGTTTTAAAATCGCTGATATAATAACTTTCCACCGCAATTTTCTGATCAGCTCTTAGTTCGCTGATTTTAACATTGTTCAGTTTAAGCAGTGCAATTACGCGATCCCAGGCTTTCGGAATAATGTAGGCAATAGGTTTTTGAACAGATAATGCAGGTTCAAACTTGTTCCATTCTTTTATAGTTTTAGTGTAAGGCTTGTTACGGTCGTAATATAAACGGTCGGCACCGGTTACCGTGCTCGGCTTTTGCCCGGCTTCAAAACCTTTAAAGGTTAAATCGTTTACTTCAGTTTTGTTTAATTTCCAATCTAACGGGAATTCCTTTTGCGCTGCAACAGCTTCGTCCGCTCTGCGCTTGTTCTCTCCGATAATTTTAGCATCGCGCTCAACAATCCTAATGTAGCTTTCCAGGAGTTTATAAGTGGCATCCACACGCAGATCGTACGATTTTAACATATGTGTTTCGGGCATAAAACCAATAGTATTGTGCAGCGTGGTATAACCTGTTGAATAACGAGGAGGATCAATAAAACCTGTTATTCCGGTTTCAGGGGTTTCGCCTATTGAGTTTACATAAGGAATCATCGGGTAACCCAGCTTTTCCATACCAGTATAAAGATCAGGTACCAGAGTTTTGGTTAAATAATCAGCAAGTATAGGGTTTAGCTTATCTTTTTGTGTCGGGATAAGCGTCATCACATATTGATAATCGGCACCATTGCTGGTGTGGGTATCTACAAATATTTCGGGTTGCCAGGTGTTAAAAATGAGTTGAAAGGTTGCCGAATTTTTCGAATCGGTTTTAATAAAATCGCGGTTAAGGTCGAGGTTTTTGCTGTTGCCCCTAAATCCATAGGTCAGTGGTCCGTTCTGGTTGGCCCTCGATGTGCCTGTTCGGTTAAAACTTCCATCAATATTATAAAGCGGAATAATACAGATAACCACATCTTTTGGCAGTTTACCGGCTTTAAGCAGATCGCGGGCCAGCATCATCGATGCATCTATGCCCTCTGGTTCGCCAGGGTGAATGCCATTGTTGATCAATAATACCCTTTTATTGCTTTTCCTGTTCAGTACCGGATCAAAAACCTTATCCCTTGATAAAACAAACAGATGTAACGGCTTACCAAAATCTGTACTTCCATAAGTTAAGAACCTGGCTTCCGGGTAGGTGTTAGCCAGATCTTTGTAATAAGCTATTGCAGCTGTATAAGTAGTTGTTTCAGTTTTTCCACTTAATTCGAAGGGCGATTTCTGTGCCATAGCAGTTAATGAAAAAGAAAATATAAAAACTGATAATAATATCCTCATGCTACTTATAAATAAAATTTACAGCGTTTTACGGTAAGAGCGAACGCTTCCGAACATATATCTAAAGCCTAAGGTAACCGAATTGTACATATCTGGATAGGCATTGTTGGATCTTAGTCTCGACTCGCTATAACCGTCCAATCCTTCGCCAAAAGTGATGTTAGACTGAGCATTAACATTGATTACATACCTCATGTAACCATAGCTGTCTTTTATGTAGTAGTTAAATCCAAAATTTATCGGCAGTAAAAAGTTAACGCTTTTATCTTCTCCGCCAAAGCGGTTGTCGGGAGTATGAGTCTTTCCTGGCCGATATCTTGCTATGTTGGAAATGTCATTATTTATCGCTCCCAATCCGAAGCCAAGATACATCCCTCTCATATTATACAGTAATCCTCCCTGGTTATAATTAACGAGTTCCCCCAACATTAATTTTAGATTAACCGTAAGTGCTGTGTATTTGTTGACAAACCAACGGCCGGCGGGATCCTTAACGGCAATCCCTCCTTTGATCCTTCCGTATTGCCCTTCCAGGCCCATTGTTAGGAATGGAGTCAGGTGATAATCAAAAACACCGTAAACAATTTTTCCGTAGTCTCCCTGATATACGTCGGTATATGATCTATTCATCCCACCGCCAAAACCATACGACATTTTAAAGTAGTTGGATTGAGCAAAAGAAAAACTTTCAATAAAAACGAGCAGAAGGGTTAAATAGATAGCTCTCGGCAAATTAAAAATCATATCTTTTTTTACAAAAATAATATGATTATCGGATATCTATAACTTTTACCTTTGAATTATGAGCACATACACCAACTTTAACAAATCGCTCGAGCAGCGGTTTATAAAATATACGAGGATTGATACCCAATCGGATCCAAATTCTCCTACCTGTCCATCAACTCTGAAACAGAAGAATTTAGGTAAAGTGCTGGTTCAGGAATTGTTAGAAATTGGCATTACTGATGCCGAAATGGATGATAATGGATATGTATATGGTACAATCCCATCAAACACCAACAAGCAGTTACCAGTAATTTTTTTCTGTTCGCACATGGATACCTCGCCTGATTGTAGCGGAGAAAATGTTAAGCCGATTATTCATCACAATTATCAGGGACAAGACTTAATTCTGCCAGATGATCACCATATTGTAATCAAACTTTCTGAACACAAAGACCTTAAACATCAGATTGGAAATGATATTATTACCGCCAGCGGAACAACTTTATTGGGTGCAGATAATAAAGCAGGATTAGCAGAAATTATGGAAGCAGCCACCTTTTTAATGAAAAACAAAGAGGTAAAACACGGAACCATCAAACTTCTTTTTACCCCGGATGAAGAAATTGGCAGGGGTGTAGACAAAGCTGATTTAAAAAAATTAGGTGCCGATTTTGGTTATACGATAGATGGAGAAACACTAGGCTCCATTGAAGATGAAACTTTTTCTGCGGATGGCGCTACCCTTAAAATTTATGGTGTAAGTACACACCCGGGCTTTGCAAAAGGAAAAATGGAAAGTGCCATTAAAATACTTGCTGAAATTTTAGATTCGCTGCCAAAAGATACACTCACCCCGGAAGCTACCCATCAAAAAGAAGGATTTATCCATCCGGTAAGCATGAACGGGCAGGTTGAAGAGGCAGAAGCACAGTTTATCATCAGGGATTTTACCGATGAGAAACTAACCGCACATGGACAATTTTTAGAAGAAGCCGTAAAAAAAGTGATGACTCACTATCCAAAGTCTACCTACGAGCTTAATATTAAAGCACAATACCGCAATATGAAACAGGTGCTGGATCAGCATCCTAAAATTGTACAATATGGCATTGAAGCCATTGAAAGAGCTGGCGTAGTGCCCAAGCAACAAAGTATCCGTGGTGGAACTGATGGCTCACGCCTTTCGTTTATGGGTTTACCTTGCCCCAATATTTTTGCCGGAGAACATGCTTTTCATAGCAAACAAGAATGGGTAAGTGTGCAGGACATGGAAAAAGCGGTGCAAACGATCATTAATATTGCTTGTATCTGGGAAGAGCGCGGTTCGTTGTAGCAGTTCGGAGTTGGTAGTTTGGGTTAGGAGTCATATCTAACTCAAAACGCCCAACTCCAGACTCCAAACTCAATAAGAAGCTTGTCCAATATCTAACCTCGCAATTTTTCCTTCTTTGTTAAACTGAAATTTGAAATAGGTTTTAAAATCGCCCCATTGGTCGGAGTGGAAATGACCATATACTTCCAAACCATTGTTTTCAACTTTATCTATACTGGTAAAGCGCTCATGCCCCAGTGCTTTTTTAAAGAAATTATTAAATTTCATCTGGTTTCCGTCATCATAAAAGGCGACTTCGGCAGCAAATAAAGGAAACCATGTTTTTTCGTCACCTTTTTGCAACGCGACAATCGCAGCCCTTACTTTTACATTTGACAATTTGGTTAAATCTATCGCCATAGGTTTATGATTTTGTTTTTGATGAAAAGTAAAGTGGCGGGTAATAAATAAACAGTGTATTAAACAGTAATCAAAATTAATAAAAAAGATGTTTTTAAAGCCTATCTTTTTGCTAATTTAGCTTGTAATGATAACTCTCGAAAACGACTATATAAAAGTTAGCCTGGCGGCTAAAGGCGCAGAACTTCAAGGTTTATTTAGTAAAGAAACCAAGCTGGAATATTTATGGAATGCCAATCCTAAATATTGGGCAAAACATAGTCCGGTTTTATTTCCCATTGTCGGCTCATTAAAAAACAACAGTTTTATTTATCAGGGTAAAAACTACGAGCTACCCCGTCATGGATTCGCCCGCGATCATGTTTTTAATTTCGAAAAAATAAGTGAAAGCGAAGCTGTTTTTACGTTAACCCAAAATGAAGATACCTTAAAAGTATACCCTTTTTATTTCGAGCTCAAACTGAGGTACCGGCTAATCGACAGGAAACTGAATTTAAGTTATGAGGTAATAAATACCGGTACTGCCGAACTTTTATTTTCAATTGGTGCACACCCGGCATTTGCAGTACCCAATACCCCAAATACTGTTTACGAAGATTATTATCTGGCTTTTAATGCTGATGAGAAATTAAGCTATTGGAAACTTGAAGATGGCCTGGTGGCCAACGAAACCAAAAATATTGAGCTTAATGCACATAAGCTAAAGCTTACACATGATCTGTTTTATAACGATGCGCTGGTTTTTAAAACCCTGCAAAGCAACTGCATTAGTTTGCTTAACACTAAAAATGATTATGGCCTGCATTTCCATTTTGAAGATTTTCCATTTTTTGGAATATGGGCGGCAACCGATGCGCCATTTGTGTGTTTAGAGCCTTGGTGCGGAGTTGCTGATGGCGTTAACCACAACCAGGAGTTATCATACAAAGAGGGCATAGTAAAACTTGATGCAGGCAAAAACTGGTCGCGATTTTGGGAAGTGGAGTGTTTTTAAACTGGCTTTTTCGTTCTTCCTTATAAGGACGACTTTTTTGGAGTCTGTAATTGATAGACTCCAAAAAAGGTCGTCATCTCGACCGGAGTAACGCGAAGTGGAGAGATCTATCAAACAGATTTATCTTCGCTAATTACTACGTGGTACCCGACGGCGTTGCACTCCGCTCCAAATGACTGTAACACGAGGGAATTTTTACATGTAAATTATTACTGTCATTTACTTAACTTAATGACATTGCCGTTATGGCCCTCCTCGGCTGGTTGCGCCAGGTTCTCTGACGATAGGATGAAGCAGTTTAGTTTTTTTTTGAGTCTCTACAGATCACCTAAGCTCATGTTAAAATATATTTTTACCAGCCAGTATTTAATACTTCAATAGCCTTATCCAGCAGCTCATCTTTTCCTGCTGAAATACCTGCAATGGTTGGATAGATTTTATAATCAATTTTTACCCCTACTCTTTGTGTTGGCGTACCATTGGGATAAAAAACGCCTAATCCTGAAATCATTGTGTTTAACCCACCAGGCAACACAATTGATGATACATTCCCGTCGGCACCAGCCGTGGTACTTCCAATTACCTTTACATTAGGTGTACTTTGAAAAGCCATGGTGGTATATTCGGCCTGGCTTTGGCTTGTTGCATTTACAATTACCACTATTTTGCCTTTGTATGCTTCACTTGATGATTGTCCGTTCTTTATTGGAGATCCGAAACTAAAAGCCCCGGGATAGCCTGTGCTGCCGGCAGTAAACTTAACAAATACACTTTTTTCATTTTTGATATAATTACCAAATGTAAATGGCATAAATTCGGAAGGATAACAGCGCATATCAACAATAATTCCTTTGGTATTGGCAAAAAGCTTCTTAATTGCGGGCAACTGATCATTTTTATATTTACCTGGGTAAACGTAACCGATATCCTGATTAATCAATTTAAATGCCTCTGCTTTTTCAGCCGCCGGGTTTTTATAGGCTAAGGCTAATTTTCCCATTGGCACGGTATAATCGAAAAGTTGGTTACCTCTTTTTACGCTGATTTTAATGCTGTTATCATTGCTCCTTAGTAAGTAGCTACCCGGCAGATCACGGAGCTGAGTATCATAATTTGATGCAGCCGTTATCGGCAGGTATTCCCTAATCAGGCCTGGAATGTCTTTACCGTTAATAGCCGTAATCACATCACCTACTGCAAGTTTACTTTTTACATCCAAAGTATCGGTATGTAAGGCCGTAATAATTAGCTTGTCTTCTATAAATTTAGCTTGAAAAGGCGCTGCCAGTTTGCCTTTAAAACCACTCAATGCTTTACTGCCCGACCATAAATTTGCATGTGTATCATGTACACGTGCAATTAAACTTAAAGCAGCTAAACTATAATCCTGCTCATTTTTTGCACCTAAAAAAACCGGCAGGTTTGTGGTAAGTATTTTATTCCAATCTTCACCAATAACATTTTTATAAGGGAAAAAATAATTGATCATGCCCCAATAACGATAAAGCGACAATAAACGGTAACCCGCATCAGGAAAGGTCATCGAAGCATATCCCTTCTCGTTCTTAAACATCGGATTTCCAATATTTGGATCCATTTCAATATAATAATTCGGACCTGTATTGCGGTTATCTTTGATGTAGGTTAACTTGTCGCCAAGCGATCTGCTTAGTACCGTACCATTAAGTAAGGAACCATAATCTGGTGTAATTTCATATTTTTCAGCAGCTATTTTAGCACAGGTTTTACAGGGGTTTGGCTTTGGTAATTTATCCAGGTATTGCTCTAAAGTTATGCTTAACTCCTGATTACTCTTAGCAGCGAGTACTGATGGTAAAAACCTAAAAAGTTCAGCATCCCAATTATAATCACCTTTAGCTATGGCCGGGTGATGGTATTTTAAAAATGCCCAAAACTGTCCGGCAATCATAAGATTCGTTGTTTTTTGTTCATTAAGTTCAATTTGTTTAATCCCTGAACTGTTTTGGAAAGCAGTATCCAATTCTGCCTTCGCCAATTCTATTTTCATAAACTTAGCCTGTTCTATGGGCTTTCCATCTATAAAAAGTTCCAAATGATCAAACCAGGCTTTTCCGTCTCCGATTAATAAAGCACCAACATGTATCTCTCTCACCTCATCATTTTTGTAATCGAGTTTAATGCTAAATAATTGCCAATCGGTATTTCCTTTAACGCCTCTGTTATTCATATTATCGAAGCCCATTGCTTTATGTTCTTTTCCGTCAAGGCGCATCCAAAGGCCGGCATAACCAGTTTTTACATTTTCTGTTTTGATGTAGCCCTTCAATTCGATCACTTTGCCTTCAAAAGCCTGGCTAATCGGAAAGTCGATTGCACCAAAATTGGCTTCCTGGCCAATCTGACTAATAGATAAGCTATATTTTCCCGACTGTTTTGTGATACTATCTAAAACTACCTGATATGCTTTTTCCTGATTTTGATTAAAGGAAAACAGCCACGATAAGGGCTTTTTGGTACTTGGGTTTATATCTTCGAAATCGCCATTGAACCTGAATTGTGCCTTCACACAACAGGCAGAAAAAATGCATATAAATAATAGAGCTTGCTTCATAAGAACTGATTAAATTAGAGGTTTGTGCAAATTAGGTATTTAAATTATTTTTAAAAATCTTTCTCTCTTATTCAGTTTTATATCTCTGTAAAAAATATAATATCTATTTATTTACTGAATAAAATGGAACCTTCTAATACACACACCAATTTTATGTACTCCATGCCTTTCTCTGTGTACATTGTTGTAAAAAACGGAGGCTCAGAACTTTAAAGCGATAACCGGCTTAAAGTTTCTCTGGTTACCCCAAGATAAGATGCAATAAGGGTTTTCGAAATCCTTTTGTGTAAAGATGGGTATTGGTTAAGCCATTGTTTGTAACGCTCGCTGGCATTATTGCTCAGCAAGGCCAATACCCGTTTTTGCAAGGCCATATTGCCTGTAGTGTACTTTTTTCTAAAGAAATATTCCATTTTTCGGGAGGAGGCGCAAAGCTTTTCCTTGTTGTCAAAAGAGATGGAAAGTGTTTCAGTGTCTTCAATACAATCTACATTTAAGGTTGCCGGCATACCCGTGTTAAAAGCGTTCGGATCGGAAAACCACCACTCTTCCATGGCTAACTGTAAAATATATTCTTTTCCTTCATGGTCGGTATATGAAGATTTTACAATGCCTTTCACTACAAAATGCTCCTGACTGGCTACATCACCTGCCTGAATAATATACTGGTGCTTTTTGTATTTCCGCCTGGTAAAAAAAGATGCAGCATGTTCAAATTCTTCATCTGTTAAACAAATAATCTGATGGATGTGCGTTCTTAAAAAATCTAATTCCATGTTCCTGATGTAAACAAATGTACTCTTTATTCAAGATTTTTAAATCCAATACACCTGTTTTGACAAAATATTTGCGTGATAATCATCACATAAAAATAGTGATGTATGTCCTTTCCAAAAGTTTAACCCTGCATTATGTTTGCAATACACAAACACACAATAACCAATTACAACACACAAATGAAACTTAAATTACTAGCCTTAATTGCTGTATTATCTTATTTATTTAGTCCAAAGGCCCATTCCCAAAGTTTGGCCAAAATGAATTGGTTTAACGAGCCTGAAAAATGGGAAATTAAAGATAAAAATACCTTTAGCATGTTCGTGCCCGCAAAAACCGATTATTGGCGCATTTCGCATTATGGTTTTACGGTTGATGATGCACCCTTCTACTATGCTACTTATGGTGGCGAGTTTGAGGTGAAGGTAAAAATTACCGGAAATTATGTAACTACTTTCGATCAGATGGGATTGATGCTTCGCATTAATGAAGAAGAGTGGATTAAAGCAGGAGTAGAATTTGTTAATGGGAAACAAAATGTAAGTGCCGTTGTCACGCATAAAACGAGCGATTGGAGCGTGGTAGAACTGGAAAAAGCACCTGCATCAATCTGGATGAAAGCCGTTCGGAAACTGGACGCAGTAGAAATTTTTTACTCCTTAGATGATAAAAAATATACCATGCTCCGTACCTGTTATTTTAAAGATAATGCGCCAGTGATGGTGGGTTTGGTAGCCGCCTGCCCTGATGGTAAAGGTTTTAACGCTGTTTTCGAAAATTTTAAGGTTACAACCACACCTGATCAGAGAAGATTGGATTGGGCAAAAAAGCAGCAGAATTAATAGTTTTTTTCAATAAAGTGGTCGGCATTTCGAAGTTGAATTTATTACATACAAATCAACATAGATGGCTTGTTATTTTAGCAAGTTGATAGGACGCGAAGATTCGTCATTCCCAAGCCGATAGCTATCGGCTTGATTGGGAACCACGGAGTGCTCATGAATGCCTTTGAAACAAGGAAAACTTATGAATAATCTTAATGTAAAATGCTTTAAGATATTCCCGCCTGCGCGAGAATGACGATTTTTCTAGCAATTGTGATTAAATCTGAGCCAACTGAGCAACTAATTCCTTAAAACCTGGTCGCTCTAAAGGTACTGAAGCCAAACAGGCATCTCTAAGTTCACTGATCATTTTATAAATTTCCTCACTTACCTCTTCGTTTTTTAAAGAAAGTAAATCATCCAGCAGATAACCATAGGCGCTTACTTCTATCCGCTCCAGTACATTAGCCGTTTCTGTAGAAGTTTTATCGTAAAAACTGGCCGCGCCGAAATCGCCGAACAGAGTGCTGCCCTCATCATCAATCAAGGTATTGTGTGCATACAAATCGCCATGCATAATGCCTGCTTCATGTAATTGAGCCGCTAATGAGGCTATGGTTTTAGCGATACTCATAATCTGTTTTTCAGAAAGTTTTCGATCAACAGGAAAAACATCCCTGGTACAGCTTTCTAAACTTGGTGGATTGCCAAGATTATAAAAATGATGCGGGATCAAGTCCATTACCAGTCCTTTTTTATCTTCCGGATGTAAAGCAATCTGTCCGATTAGATTGACCAAACCCGGGTGATAACCCGCAGCAATATAAGCTGTCATTTCATCTTCCGGCAAACCATCGCTGGTTACATTGCCCTTAAATATTTTAACCGCTACTTCGCTGGTTTCGTCTCCAATGCTTCTGTTTGCTTTTGAAATAATACCCGATGCGCCTTCGCCTAACAAATGGCTGATTTCTAAATCATGCCAGTTGATCAATGAAAGTGTTTCAACAGCTGGTGTTTTACTAAAATTATTCCCCGAAAATGCAATCCATGATAGTTTTGGCAGTTGCATAATCCATTGCGGTAATTCGTGGAGTTTATTCGCCGCAATCCGCAATAATGCTAAATTCTGGCAATTGCTCAATTCTTCAGGCAGTGTAGATAAACGGTTGCCAGATAACATCAGCTTTTGCATCCTTTTGCAAAGGCCAATTTCTTTTGGTAGTTCAGCAATGTTGTTATTTGTTAAGATTAACCAGCGTAAATTCGGGTTGATCGACTTCGGCGGTACGATTTCAATCCGGTTGGATTTAAAACCAACAATATCCAGAGCAGGGCAATCGGCCAGTACTTCTGGTAAAACCGAAAAAAGATTTTCAGAACAGAAAAAAATTCTCAGCTTTTTTAACCGGCCGAAATCTGCCGGTAACGCACTTAATTTGTTAAAAGATAAATCCAGTACTTCCAGGGTATCGGCCAGCTCAAATATTTCCTTTGGAAACTCGGTCAGGTTTTCAGAAAGTTTTAACGATACTGCGTCCTTTATTTCGCCACTTTGGAGTGCTAACAGGTTTTGCATAGTGTGCTGGTTTTAATAGTTTGGAACGAAGATAAGGCTATATATTTATTTTAAAGATGAATGGTATGTTCAACCTTTACCTGGTCAAGAAAATATTCATCGTGTGATATCACCAGAAGCGTTCCCTGGTAGTCATTAATGGCTGCCGTTAAAATTTCTATATTCTGGATATCAAGGTTATTGGTGGGCTCATCCAATATCATCAGATCGGGCGATTGGTTACTGATGGTTAACGAACAAAGGATCAACCGCATTTTCTCGCCACCACTCAAGGCTGAGCAGGTTTTATCCCAATCGGTTTTACCAAATAAAAACCGGTTTAAACGGGTTTTTATTTCATGTTCCTGCAATACGCCCGAGTTGTATTGCTGGGCCTGTTCGTAAACGGTGAGTTGATTATCGATCAGGGAATAATCCTGATCAATATACATGGAGTTAATGTCTGCTCGATTTAGACTCCCCATCGAGGGTTGCAGCTGACCTAAAATAAGCTTGATCAAGGTGGTTTTGCCTGATCCGTTCCGGCCTTTTATCACATAACGCTCGCCACTAAAAACCTGAAAGCTAATTGGCTCCTTCCAAATGAAATGATTGCGAAAAGCGTAATTGAGCTCCTTAGCCTCCACAATGCTTTTTCCTTTGTGCAGTGTAGCCTGGTCGAAACCGATTTTCATTTTATCTGCATCAGGCAGTGCAGACCTGAGCTGGCTTAATTCAGCAGAAATATGGTCAAGCTTTTCGGCATGTACACCTTTCAACTTTGCCGTGCTTTTTTCTGCGTTGTTTTTTAACGTATTCATCGAAATAGTCGGTAATCCCGCTTTTTCTTGTTTTTTCTTCCCTCTGGCATCTAGCTTCTGTTGCCGCTCCAGCGATTCCTTTTCTACTTCTTTAGCCTTACGCAGTGCTTTTTCCTTCGCTTTTAAATCATGGTTCAACGCCTCATTTTCAATTTTCTTTTGAGCAGCATAGAAATCGTAATTTCCACCGTATAGGGTTATTCCACGCGAACTTAATTCGCAAACTTTCTCAATTTGGCTCAATAAAGTACGGTCATGACTCACTACCAATAAAGTAGCCCGGGTCGATCGGATATAATCGTATAACCTGTTTCTGCCTTCCAGGTCTAAATGATTGGTCGGTTCATCCAGCAAAACAATATCAGGGCGGTGGATGGTGGTGCCGGCTAAAAATACACTGGTTTTTTGTCCACCGCTTAAACTTTCCATCTTTTGGTCTAAGTCTAAATCTTCCAATCGCCAATAGCTTAAAGCTTCCGCGCAGCGTTCCTCAATGGTCCAGTCATCATTAAGGATGATCATATTTTCGTCGGTCACTTCTCCGTTGAGGATTTCGTTCAGCGCTTTTAGTTTATTTTCAATCCGGAGTGCCTGCGCGACGGTGAAATCATTAAACTGACCAAAAAGCTGTGGTACATAATAAGGCGTCGATTCTGTTTTAACATGTCCGCCAGTTGGCATGAGTTTGCCTGCTAAAATTTTTAAAAGTGTTGATTTTCCTGCGCCATTATGGCCAATGAGTGCAATTTTTTCGTGTTTGTTAATGCTGAGATTTAAATCTGAAAACAATAAATCTCCATTAGCATGGATATAGCTAGCCCCTTGTAGATTAAGCATAAATTTCTTTTTTAATTGGTAAAATAATTGCAGGAACGGAACCGCTCTGCCAGTTATCTATTTTCAGAAAAGAAATGAATCTTACATGTATCGGGGATTTGGTGATGTTGCAAAAGTAAGAAAAGTTTTGCGTTTTGCTAAAAGCGGCTGGTCAGTCCATAGTCTTTAGTCCTAAGTCGGCAGTCTGATAAGCCAAAAATTGGACGTTCACTCCCTCCAATTTGTCATCCTGAGTGCAACGAAGGGTCTTTATTTAATGATTTTGCATTAATCACTTAAAGATTCTTCACTGCGCTCAGAATGACAACAATATTACTAATAGCAAACTATAGATTTTATCTATATCAATTTTTATTTGCATTAGAAATTTAATCGCATATATTTACAAAAAACTTTAGGGGTGCCTACGTGCTGAGAAATACCCTTTGAACCTGATGCAGTTAGTACTGCCGAAGGGAAAAGTGAAAGCAATAAATTGCTGTCTTTTCGACCCTGTTACGGGCAATCTCTATAGTTTTTCCAATTTTTTACAATATGGAAGTAACTATAAACAATCAAAACTATCTGCTAAACGAGGCCTGTTCCATCGAACAAATGCTTACTGCTGTCATTTCAACGGAGACAAATGGCATTGCTATAGCCGTTAACCAAACCATCATTTCCAAATCTGTTTGGGACACCTATCTATTAAACCCAGGCGATCAGGTTATACTCATTAAAGCCACTCAGGGAGGGTGAAAGAAGGATTGAATGAGAGAATTTTGAATGATGGAATGGGCAATCCTGCATTCAAAATTCACCTAAATCACTCATTCTCTCATTCAGTCACCCAATCATTCCCTCATTCTCTCCTTCATTAAATCAATCATTCATCGTAATATGAAACAAGAAAAAACACCAAATCAGGAAGTCATCAGTCGCAGCCCATTTCCGGCTTCGCGCAAAATATTTGTACCCGGAAAAATCCACGATATCCAGGTGGCCATGCGCGAAATCAGTTTAACCGAAACGAAAATCCACAATGGATTTGGTTTAACCGAACCCAATCCACCCGTAACCGTATATGATACCAGTGGCCCTTACACCGATCCAAATACGGTTATTGATGTACGGAAAGGGCTTCCACGCTTAAGGGAACAATGGATTAAAGACAGGCAGGATGTTACGCAGCTTGATCAACTGTCTTCTGCTTATGGGCAACAACGCCTTGCAGATGATAAACTTGATGCTTTGCGTTTTAATTATACCACTAAACCTTATAAAGCCCAGCCTGGTGCCAATGTATCGCAAATGCATTATGCAAAAAAAGGCATCATTACGGCCGAAATGGAATACATTGCCATTAGGGAAAATCAGCAGATCGAATTGTTGAATGCACAATTGGGCGATCAGCACGAGGTCATGAACCATCAGCATCAGGGTAATAGTTTTGGTGCCAATACCCCAAAAGGATACATCACGCCGGAATTTGTGCGGGATGAAGTGGCCGCCGGACGAGCGGTAATCCCTTGCAACATTAACCACCCTGAGTTGGAACCGATGATTATCGGCCGTAATTTCCTGGTGAAAATTAATGCCAACATTGGCAATTCCGCGGTTACCTCTACCATTGAAGAAGAAGTAGAAAAAGCTGTTTGGGCCTGCCGTTGGGGTGCAGATACCATTATGGACCTTTCTACAGGGAAAAATATCCACGAAACCCGCGAATGGATTATCCGCAATTCGCCAGTACCCATCGGTACCGTTCCGATTTATCAGGCCCTGGAAAAAGTAAACGGCAAAGCCGAAGACCTGACCTGGGAAATCTTCCGCGATACATTAATAGAGCAGGCCGAACAGGGCGTTGATTATTTTACCATCCACGCCGGGGTACTGCTCCGTTATGTGCCCTTAACGGCTAAAAGGATTACCGGAATTGTTTCGCGTGGCGGATCGATCATGGCCAAATGGTGTTTGGCGCATCACAAGGAAAACTTCTTGTACACGCATTTCGAAGAAATCTGTGAGATCATGAAAGCTTACGATGTAGCTTTCTCTTTAGGTGATGGTTTAAGGCCGGGCTGTATTGCCGATGCCAACGATGCGGCACAGTTTTCGGAGCTCGAAACCCTGGGGGAACTCACTAAAATAGCCTGGAAACACGATGTACAGACCATTATCGAGGGACCTGGCCACGTGCCGATGCACCTGATCAAAGCCAATATGGAAAAGCAACTCGAGCATTGTGGTGAAGCGCCTTTTTATACATTAGGTCCTTTAGCCATAGATATTGCGCCAGGCTACGATCACATTACCTCGGCCATTGGCGCTGCCATGATTGGCTGGTTTGGAACAGCGATGTTGTGTTATGTTACACCAAAAGAACATTTAGGCTTGCCGAATAAAAAAGATGTGAAAGATGGTGTAATTACCTATAAAATTGCAGCGCATGCCGCCGATCTGGCCAAAGGTCACCCCGGTGCGCAATACCGCGATAACGCTTTGAGTAAAGCGAGGTTCGAGTTTAGGTGGGAGGATCAGTTTAATTTATCGCTCGATCCAGATACGGCAAAAGAATTTCATGATGAAACCTTGCCGGCAGAAGGTGCCAAGATTGCGCATTTCTGCTCAATGTGCGGACCAAATTTCTGTTCGATGAAAATTACACAGGATGTGCGCGAGTATGCTGCAAAACAAGGCGTAGCCGCAGATGAGGCTTTGGCCAAAGGCATGGAGGAAAAATCGAAAGAGTTTACCGAAAAAGGAAGCGAAATTTATTCTTAGCCTATTATGGAACTGATTGTAATCTCTAAACCGACCGTTTTTAAAGAAGAAAGTAGCCTGATCAACCTCCTTTTCGAAGCTGGTTTACAGGTTTTTCATCTACGTAAAGAAAATGTTGATGAGGCAGCTTACCGGAAGATCATTGAAGGGATTTCACCCGAATATCATTCACGGATTGCTTTGCATCATTTCCATTCGCTTGCCAAAGATTACAATATCAATCGGATCCACCATACCGAAAGTTTCAGGAAGGAAAGGAATAATGGGGAATTGCCAGAAAACAAAATCTTCAGCACTTCTATCCACCACCTGGCTGATAGGGAACAGATCGGGCAATATGATTATAGTTTCTTTGGTCCGGTGTTTAACAGCCTTTCCAAGCCTGGTTATCAGGGCGTAATTCCGCCAGATTTCCGTTTGGAAAAACAACAATCCACCCTTAAAATCATCGCACTTGGCGGCATCGGTTTAACCGAAATCGATCTGGTAAAAGAAATGAATTTCGATGGAGTTGCGCTATTGGGCAGCATCTGGAACGATCTTTCTCAGGCCCTGACTACGTTTAAAAAAGCTAGGGCTAAATGCCTTGCTTATACTCAAAATTTAACCATACAACAATGATTCAGCACTTACAATATATCTCGCAAACCCCTGAAACAGGCACCCATATCGATGCCATTGAGCAGGTGCTCCAGGCCGGTGGAAAGTGGATCCAGCTCCGCATTAAAAACAAAGCCGAAGCCGAAATCCTTCCTTTTGCAAAAGCTGCGCAAGCCTTATGCGAAAATTATGGTGCCAAACTGATTATAAACGATTATCCGCATCTGGCAAAAGCCGTAAATAGTTATGGCGTGCATTTAGGCCTGCAGGATATGCCTGTACCCGAAGCCAGAAAAATTATCGGTAAACACCAGATTATCGGAGGTACCGCGAATACTTTCGAACATATCCGGCAAAGGGTAGCTGAAAGAGCCGATTATATCGGTTTGGGCCCATTCAGGTTTACCCGCACAAAAGAAAACCTGAGTCCGATTGTAGGGCTGGAAGGTTACCAAAAATTGATGGAGCGGGTAAAAAAAGCTGGAATTACCACCCCGATTATAGCCATTGGCGGTATCGAAGCAGCAGATATTCCGGCTATACTCGAAACCGGAATTTACGGAATTGCCATCTCGGCGGCACTCACCAACCAAACACAAACGGCCGCGGTTCTTGAAGAAATCAACAGTAAATTCAGTATTCATTCGATTTAAAAATTACAGATATGTTAACCATAGCAGATCAAACTTTTAGCTCCCGCCTTTTTACCGGAACCGGAAAATTCAGTTCTGCCAAAGAGATGGAAAACGCCTTAATTGCCTCGGCTTCCGAACTGGTTACCGTAGCGCTTAAACGTGTCGATTTAAAAGGTAAGGAGGACGATATTCTCCATCACCTTAAACATTCGCACATCAATTTATTGCCCAATACTTCTGGCGTACGTAATGCAAAAGAAGCTGTTTTTGCAGCTCAACTGGCGCGCGAAGCCCTGGAAACCAATTGGATAAAACTCGAAATCCACCCCGATCCGAAATACCTCATGCCCGACCCGATTGAGACCTTAAAAGCCACTGAAGAACTGGTTAAACTCGGTTTTGTGGTGCTGCCTTATATCCATGCCGATCCTGTTTTATGTAAACGTTTGGAGGATGTGGGTACCGCTGCGGTGATGCCTTTGGGCTCGCCGATTGGTAGCAATAAAGGGTTACGCACCATCGATTTTTTAGAGATTATTATTAGCCAAAGCAGGGTTCCGGTAATTGTAGATGCAGGCATTGGCGCACCTTCTGATGCGGCCAAGGCGATGGAAATTGGCGCCGATGCAGTTTTGGTAAACACGGCTATTGCCATTGCAAAAGACCCGACCAATATGGCCATTGCCTTTAAAATGGCCGTTGAAGCTGGCAGAATGGCTTTTGAATCTAAACTGGGCGGTCAGCAGCATTATGCCGCAGCCAGCAGCCCCCTAACCGCATTTTTGGATGAAGAGTTTTAACGAGGTATTCGAATCCTACAATTGGGACGATACCAAAGCCAGTATTTACGATAAAACAGCCGCCGATGTAGAACGGGCTTTAAGTAATCAGCAACGGACGCTGGAAGATTTTAAAGCACTGATCTCCCCGGCTGCATTGCCCTATCTCGAAGATATGGCGCAGATCAGTCAGCGTTTAACTTTAGACCGCTTTGGTCGGGTAATCCAGATGTATATCCCGCTTTACCTTTCCAACGAGTGTAATAATATCTGTACCTATTGTGGTTTCAGTTATGACAATAAGGTAAGGCGGAGAACGCTCAACCCGATGGAAATTATGCAGGAAGTGGCCGTAATTAAGGGTATGGGCTACGATCATGTACTGCTGGTAACAGGTGAAGCTAACCAAAGTGTTCATACCGATTATTTTAAAAAAGTATTGGATCTGATCAGTCCGCATTTTGCCCATATTTCGATGGAGGTGCAGCCTTTGGATGTGGCCGATTACGAAACCCTGATTCCACATGGCCTAAATACAGTGCTAGTCTATCAGGAAACCTATCACCAGGACGATTACCGAAAACATCATCCGAAGGGCAAAAAATCTAACTTTTTGTACCGTTTAGAAACCCCTGACCGCTTGGGCCAGGCAGGTATCCATAAAATGGGACTTGGCGTATTAATCGGCCTGGAAGACTGGCGGACAGATTCATTTTTTACGGCCCTGCATTTATCTTATCTTGAAAAACAATATTGGCAGAGTAAATTCAGTATTTCTTTCCCCAGGTTACGTCCTTTTAGTGGTGGTTTGGAACCAAAAGTGGTGATGAACGATAAAGAACTGGTACAACTGATTTGTGCTTACCGCTTATTTAACAGCGAAGTAGAATTGTCTATTTCTACCCGCGAAACGCAGGCATTCAGAAATCAGGTAATTAAATTGGGGATTACTGCCATTAGTGCAGGTTCTAAAACCAATCCCGGGGGTTATAAAGTAGAGCCTCAATCGTTAGAGCAGTTCGAAATATCCGACGAACGTTCGGCACAGGAAATTGCAGCGATGATTAGAAAACAAGGTTATGAGCCGATATGGAAAGATTGGGATATGAGTTTGATCAGTAAATCATGTTAATAAAGGAAGAACTAAACCGTTACAACAGGCAGATGATTTTGCTTGAATTAGGCTTAAAAGGGCAAGAAAAGTTAAAAGCTGCCAAAGTATTGGTTATTGGTGCCGGTGGTTTAGGCTGTCCGGTATTGCAATATTTAACTGCAGCCGGGGCAGGAAAAATCGGAATAGTAGATGATGATATGGTAGAATTGAGTAACCTGCACCGGCAGATTTTATATAACCATACCGATATTGGCCTTTCGAAAGCAAAAACTGCTGCAACAAAGCTTAAGTTACTTAATCCGCACGTAGATTTCACTGCTTATCACGAACGTTTTACTGCTGATAACGCCATAGCTATTTGCCAGGATTATGAGCTGGTGATCGATTGTTCGGATAATTTTACCACCCGTTACCTGATAAACGATACCTGTGTAGAATTAGGTAAAACACTCATTTTTGGCTCTATTTTACAGTTCGAAGGTCAGGTGGCGGTATTTAACCATAACAGTGGGCCAAATTACAGGGATCTTTATCCTGCACCACCAAGCGAAAACATCAACTGTGTAGAAGGTGGAATAATCGGCATTTTACCCGGAATAATAGGTTTGTATATGGCCAATGAAGCAGTTAAACTGATCTGCAGCATTGGCGCAACTTTAGCCGGTAAATTAATGACCGTCAATGCATTGAACAATACGGTGCTAGTATTTAAAATCGCACAAGGAAAACAAGCCGAAATAGTTAAAGCTGAAACTACAGTGAGCACCTCAAAAGAAATCGATAAAACAACTTTAGATCAATGGCTTTCAGAATCTCCTGATGAAATCTATTTAATTGATGTTCGGGAAGATTATGAACATGAGGAATTTAATATTGGCGGAGTAAATATTTCCTTATATGAATTAACATCATCCCTGAAAAGTATCCCAAAGAACAAAAAAGTAGTGTGTTATTGCCAAACCGGACAACGGAGCAAAATGGCTTTGCAATTATTGGAAGGGATTTATGAAGGGGAAGTTTATAGTTTAACCGGTAAACTGTTGTAATGCACTAACAACTACAGAATCCCATATAAAACCGTATGATCCTCCTTTATGAAGAGGATTAGCGAGATCCGCATTTGCAATGCGAAATAAAAACATATTGGCGATAAAATCGTCATTCTCATTCACCTCCTTTATAAAGGGGATGATATCACATTTGCTAGTATTACTTAAAACATTCCTGCCCTCAGCTGCCTGGAATCATTTTAGCAAGCTGTCCTCATATAAGGAAAATCAATCATTGGCTAACAGACTCAGACTGCCAATCAAGGATTTCAGATTAATGAAAGCCAGCCCAGATTCTCATCTCTTCACTTCAACCCAAACCCAAGATACGTGCCGTATAATAAGAAAGTCAAATCAGGCTAATTATTAATGTGTGGTATATCTCTGATTTGGTCATGAAAACATATCATTTGGTCGAATATATTCTATGGAATAAAATCAAAAGTGAATGTTTGTATCATAAACAACAAACAAAAACTATTATGAAACACAACTTAAACAACGCTGAAGAATTAGAACTGAAAAGAGAAATCATCACCTGTGAAAATGTTAAATGTGGTATCGCTAATAAAGACAATACAATTTTAGGTGATACACTGACAATGACCAGTACCATGACAGGTTTCGGTATTTAACCAATTAAAAAAAATTATCCATTATGAAAAAGTATGAATTTAACCCAGAAAGTAATGAAGAAGATTTTCGCCCCTTTATGGATGATGAGTTAGGAATGATCTTGGGTGGAGGGGGCGAAGAACAATTTCTTCACTATTTAAAAGAAGAACACCGTAACCAGTTTGATCAGAACGACGGCAGTTTTCAAAAGTTTAATCACTGATTACGTTGGCCACGTAGTTAGCATTAATAAACCCATCAAAATACGCATACCGGTTAGCGCAATTAAATGGGAAAACAAATTAATCAAATCAATTAAATCATTTTAAAAATTAAACATCATGAAAAAAGTTAATTTATCAGAAAAAGTACAATTAGACAAAGAAATCATTTCAAAATTGAGCGAAGATCAATTAAAAGAAATTGAAGGTGGAAACGCAGCTGAATTATCATGCTGGTCAGATTCTTGCAAAAACAACACTAAAGCTTCTTTAGAAGAAGAATTCGGTGGATAGAAACCTTTAAAGAGTGTGCCGTCTAGACCTCGGCGCACTCTTTATTAATCAAAATCAATTTTCAAGCTGCTTACTGTTACCCCAATGCTCTGGGGTATTGGCCTAAGCGATAAGTTTCAAATCATATTAACTATTAACATGAAAAAGGTAAAGTTATCAAATAAAGTGCAATTAGAGAAAGAAATTATTTCAGAACTAAGTGAAGATCAGCTAAAAGAGGTTGAGGGCGGTAATGCCATCGAATTTTCTTGTTGGGCAGATTCCTGCAATAGGCCCATTAAAGGAGAACAGGACGCTATTAGCGATTAACTGGCCCTACCTATCTATTAAAAACTACCTATATAACATCAGCACTATGAAAACGAGAAAAAAAACCTACGTCCCGCATTTAACTTTCCTATCCCTTTTTATATTATCAAGCATTAATTTCGCAAATGCGCAGGGAAAAATAAAAGGAAGGGTTATCGACGACAAAAAAAAAGGTATTCCCTATTCTAGTGTTGCATTGTGGAATGCCGGGGGGAGTGCACTGGTAAAAGGTGCAATTACCGACCTGGAAGGACTATTTACAGTTGAAACAAAACCCGGCGAATACACGCTTATATTAAGCAATATGGGCTTTGTTAAGTCGACAAAAAAAATTGTAGTTACCGCCGATAAAGATTTAGAATTAGGCGAAATTACCCTGAACACTGATGTTCAGAACCTGCAGGAAGTCAAAATTGTAGGGAACAAATCTTTTATACAGCAAAAAACAGATCGCATTATATTAAACGTTGGCGAAAGTGTGCTTGCGGCGGGCAACGATGCCTATAGCATTATTGGTATGGCACCTTCTGTACAGATGACCAATGGCAACATCTCTATGGAAGGAAAATCGAATGTTTTGATTATTCTCGATGGAAAAAAAATACCTAATGCAACCTTATCTAATATTTTAAGTTCTATACCCGGTGATCAGATTGACCGTATAGAGCTGATTACAAATCCATCATCAAGATATGATGCAAGTGCCAGTGGGGGGGTTATTGAGATTTACACCAAAAGAAGCAAAAAAATAGGCTGGACAGCAAATACCGGCGGTAACCTCAGCCAAGGTTACAGGTTTGGAGGTGGTGCGAATGCCGGCTTAAGAATCGGTGCGCCCAAATACGATTTTACCTTGAACGGCAATTATGGAAAACGTGGCCATATCGAAAAAGGTTATGACAACAGGGTATTGTTTCAGGGCATAAACCGTGTAGGTGATTTTAACCAAACAGTAGATATTTCCGACGGCGCCTCTGCTGACGGGAGTATTAACGCCAGTTTAAATTATTATATCAATAAAAAGAACACCATTGGTGCCGATTATACCTTTGTAAAAGCACACATGTACGGAAAAGGGGATGTAAATGCACTGATCAGTCAGCCTAACAGTTCCAGTAGGATCAACACTTTTAATGATTTAGATCTTACCGTTGATTTTGCCAATTACGCTATTTTTTATAAACTCGATCTCGACACTCTAGGCGCTAACCTGTTGTTAACAGGCAACTATACCAATTACATTAGCAACCAGAACCAACAGTTTAACCAGGATAAATTTAACAATGGCGCTGCAACGCCAGAGGTTTCGCTATTCAGGAACAGGGCATCATCCAATTACGATATCTACACAACTTCATTAGATTATACACAAAATATTAATCCGGCACTAAAACTGGAAAGTGGTTTAAAATATACTTACACCAGTAATAACAGTCACCAAAACCCTGCTAATTTTATGAATAACCAATGGCAGGAAGCCGGTGGTATTTTTAACAACCTTGGTTATCAGGAACAGATACCTGCAGCTTACCTCAACCTGAACTATGAAGCAGGCAAGTTTAATTTTCAGGCAGGTTTAAGGGCTGAGTACACCCAGTACAGGGTGGTAATGGGCTTAGATTCTAATTATTTTAACCTCTTTCCCAACATCAGGGCAGATTATAAGGTCACTAAAAATTATACCACATCACTGGCCTATGCAAAAACCATTAACCGTCCATCTTACGATGACCTGATTCCATACGAGCTTTACATCGATAACTACACCCTTACCAGGGGAAATGCCCTGCTCAGGCCAGAGTATCAACATGCCTTTACCTGGTCTAACTTATACAAAAAATACAGCCTTCGTTTCGGATACACCCAAACCGAAGATGCTATTATGAGCACCATTTTATATGATCAGAACACTTTGAAATTTATAAAAACAAAAGCAAATTTCCTGAAAAACCACCTGGTAAGCGCCAGTTTTGGTTTCCCCATTAAGTTTGCTTCCTGGTGGAACGCTAATAACCGCCTATCAGGCTATTATCAGAACATCCGTTTTCCTGATCCGGTAACAAATGCCAATATTATGATCAGAGAGAAGTATTATTTTACCATTAGCTCGAATCATACCTTTAAAATTTCACCAACCGTTTCCGCTGAGCTGTCTGCATCGTACGAATCGCCAACCATTTCGGGACTTTACGATTACGAAGGATATTCGAATGTAACTGCAGGGATCAGAAAGAAAATATTTAAAAACCAGGGCTTTATCAAGTTTGATGTAAGTGATATTTTTTACAAGAACAATCAACTCCTATCTACCAATATTGTTCCCTTAATAACAGAAAGTATACACCGTGTAGATACCAGAAGAGCCAGAATTGCCTTTGGCTATAATTTTGGAAAGATTGGTAAAGACAGACGCGTACAAACAAACGGTAACAGCGATGAGCTGGGTAGGTTAAAATTATAATTATGGAAGCAGTATCTAAGCACTTGGGAAAAATTAATACAAATATGCTCTTACCAGAAATTATTGATCTGGTAAACAGCCATGCACTCAATGCCCTGCCTAATTTTGGAGTAGGCCATGGCAAAGGCGGAGCCATTCTGTTAAACTGTTTATACGCAAGGTATACAAAAAACGAAATTTATTATGTAGCAGCCGAACGGTTTTTGGAAGCGGCCTTCGATGACCTTAACCCCTCCAGATATAAATCGACACTTACCTCAAACTATTATCTTGATATTGCCGAATTCGGCAGTCTTTTGATTTATTTAGAAAAAGAAGGGCACATAGAAGAAGATTATACCTCCTTTAAGCGGCAGATTGATGATTTATTGGCCCAAAGGGTGAAAGAAAATATAGTTGAACGCAACTTTGGGATGTCTAAAGGTGCCATTGGGATTGGTTTTTACCTCATAAACAGGGCTTCGTTATCAACTGTCGCTAAAAATGCGGTATTGCAGATCGTTAATGCACTTGATGAACTAAAAGAAGGTGATGAAGCAAGAGGATATTTCTGGACGACACACTATTTTAGCGAGCCTAGAATTTACACGGGTTTGGCCCACGGAAGTGCCATGGTGATCAACTTTTTATCTTCAGTTTATGAAGCGGGTATTGAACCTGAAAAATGTGCAGAATTAATGCGTTATGGTTTGAAATTTCTATTTCAGAACCGCATGAATAGCCAATTGTTTACCTCTGCTTTTCCACTATGGGTTAAACAGCATGAAAAAATAGTTAATCATTGCCTGGTTTACGGCGATATCGGTACTAGCTATGCCATCATCAGGGCAGCCCAAATTTTAGATGAGGAAGATTACCTGACAGAAGGTACCCAGATTGCCCTCGAAACAATTAAAAGAAAAACCAAAGAAGAAACCTTTTTAAACGATGCTTCTGTTAAGTATGGTGTGTGTTCGCCCTGCTTAATTTATAACAGGATTTACGAAATTACCCGAATCGAAGCTTTTAGGGAAGCTTCAGCTTATTGGCAGGCGCAGATCCCGTTATATGCCACCGGTCAGAATAAATATTTAGGTTTTAAATCCTTTTTCTTCGGCGAATACGATAATGCACAGCTCGATTTAAACTTCGGTCTAATTGGTATCGCCTTAACCATTATGCAATCCACTTCTGATCAGTATACGATCAATCAATTTACCTGGCTCCATTAATCATGAAATTCAGCTGCATAATACTAGATGACGAACCACTTGCCCAGGAGCAGGTAGAAGCATATATTTCGCAATGCGATGAGCTTGTTTTATTGGGAAAAGTAACCAGCATGCAGGGCTTAGAATGCCTTTTGAACATACATAAGGCCGATATTTTATTTGTGGACATCAAATTTAGAGGGGGCGACATTAATCAGATTGCAAAACTCAAGATTAAAGACTATATTATAATCGTTATTACGGCACTCTCTCACAAACATTTAGACGAGTATAATTTAAAGTTTGCCCGGGATATATTGTTTAAACCATTTTCTCTTGAGAGTTTTAAAGAAAGCCTTAATAAAGTTATTCCACTTAAAGCTTTAAAATAAAAACTCGACCTATGGGAAACAACATCAAGCCTTTTGATTTTTACTTAATGCGCCTTCCTGCCAAAAGTATGCAGTCTGTTTTAGCGTTAAACGAAATAGAAAACCGTAACGCTTTTATACAGGAAATATACCATCGGTACCAATCGCGCGAACTGCAGGATGCCATTTATCTGGCCAGTCCCGAGTTATATACTGAAGTAATAAAATGGCTTGATGGTCCTGCCGGTGCTATAGACGATAAATTACTGGTTACCCTTTATAAATATCTGCTAAGAATGGGTACCAGGGCAACTCCTTATGGATTGTTTTCCGGATATAATACCGGTAAAGTTACTGAGAAGGCCAGTGAACTTAAATTAACAGAATCCGAAACCCGCCTAACCCAATATACCCGTTTGGATATGAACTACATTTCAGAATTGGTTGGGTCGCTGCTTAAAAATGAACATATCAAAGCCAAACTGATCTTTAAAGTCAATAACAGTTTGTATAAAATAGGTGGCGTTTACCGTTATTTTGAATATAAATTCATTAACAAAAAACGTCATTACTATGTGGTAGCCATTAAACACTCCAGGTACATCCAGTGTTTGATAGAAAAGGCCGATGCCGGTGCAAGTTATCAGTTTCTGCTTGATGAGTTAACCCTGCTCAACCTTAATATTGATGATGCCAAAAACTATCTTGATAGTGTAATAGATGCACAGATACTGGTATCGGAACTTGAACCAACAGTTACCGGGGATGAATTTTATAAAAAACTGATCCACATCCTCAAAAGCAATAACCCTGGTCATTCCTGCATCCCGGCACTAACGGCTATTGAAGATCACCTGCTCGTACCGAAAGATTTTGTTAAAACCTGTACCCAGATCCATCACATTATCAAAGAAAATTTCCCATTATCGCATGCCAAAGATCTGGTTCAAACCGATCTTCATATCGGAATGGATCATAACAATATCAATATTGGGGTAATGAATATTCTTGCTGCCGAAATGCAGTCGCTTTCTGTTTTAAACGAAAACAAAACACCTGTAAGGATCAAGAATTTTATTAAAAAATTTACCGAACGGTACGAAGATCAGGAAGTGGAACTTTTGGAAGCACTTGATAATGATGCCGGAGTTGGTTACGATAAAGCTGGAACAGGCAACAATAACCATGCGCCTCTGGTTGATGATTTAGTGTTGAAAAGTACAGCTTCTGCCAAAAACATCAGTTGGACCAGTTACAGGGAATTGGTTTTTAATAAGTTTTTAGAAAGCAGCAAAAACCATGGCCGCCCTGTGGTTTTAACCGATAACGATTTAAATGGCATCGGTAAAAAAGATCAGAAACAAGTTCCGCCAACTTTTTATGCCATCGGCAATTTCGTAAGTAAAAATACGGAGCGCCTGGATAACGGCGATTTTAAGTTTAATCTCACCGCATGTTGTGGCCCTTCTGCCCTGCCATTGTTGGCGAGGTTTGCTCAAAACGACGATTTTTTAACCCAAAAACTAAAAGAATGTGCGCAGCTCGAAGAAAAGTATATAGCGGGAGCCATAATTGCCGAAATTGTGCACCTTCCCGATTCTAGGGTGGGCAATATTTTACAACGCCCACAGTTAAGGGGCTACGAAATACCTTTTTTGGGTACTTCATCCCTGCCAAATGATAAGCAGATCCCCGTTTCGGATTTGATGATCTCGGTAAGCAATAACGAAATTAAACTGCGTTCGAAACGCCTCAACAAAATTGTGATCCCGAGGCTCTCTTCAGCGCATAATTATAACAATGGAATAGCTGTATATAAATTTTTATGCGACCTGCAGCACCAGCATGGCGCCTACAATATCAGCTGGGACTGGGGAATTTTAAATGATCAGCCTTATTTGCCAAGGGTAGAATATAAACATTTGGTTTTGAGCCGTGCACGGTGGAAAATGACACCCGATATGTACGCCGAAACCAAAACTATTGTAACTCAGCAACAGCTTGATCTTTTCCTTGCCAAGTATAAACTGCCCGATAAAGTAGTTTCGATAGAGGGCGACCGCGAGCTACTGATCGATTTTAAAAGTGTTTTAGGTTTAGAGCTGCTTACTCAAAACCTTAAAAAGAGTACCGTAATATTATACGAGTTCCTGCACGAAGATGGTGATGCTTTAATGCTCGATCATGCCGGCGAAACCTTTATCAACGAGGTGGTAATCCCTTTCCGTAATGAAGAACCTGTAGAAAAACAGATAACAAGTTTAGCCTTTAATGCACACAATTTGCCCCGTAAGTTTAATCTGGGCTCGGAGTGGACTTATGTTAAGATATACTGCGGTTCCAAGTGGGCAGAGAAAATTTTAACAGATTATATGCTGCCTTTGGTAAATACTTTAACCAGCGAAGGTTTGGTAGATAAATGGTTTTTCTTAAGGTATCATGATCCCGAAGGACATTTAAGGATTCGCTTTTTGCACCCTGATAAGCCCGAAACCATGGCGAATATTGTTGGCCGGATAAATGAGGCTTTGAAACAACTGGCCGAAGACCGGATTGTTCATAAAATCCAGTACGATACCTATAAACAGGAAGTTGAACGTTACGGAAAGCATACCATGACCTTTAGCGAATCGATATTTTATTACGATAGCAAGGCCATTATCAATTTTCTGAATATGATAGAGGGTGATGAAGGCGAATATTACCGTTGGTTGTTTGCGGCCCGCAGCATAGATGTTTTATTGGGTGATTTTGGCCTGGATCATGAACAAAAGCTAAAACTCGCCACCCGGATGCAGCAGGCTTTCCTCAGCGAGTTTGGAGGAAACGCTGGCCTTACTTTGCAGCTTAACAATAAATACAGGGCTATTAGCAAGGCACTTAATGGCTTCTTAAACGGAGATGATGATACAGAAGAGGTTGCTGATGCGGTTAATCTTTTTAAAGCCCGCTCAGCAGAAAATATAATGGCTTATAACGCCATAAGAACAGTGTATGCCTTGCATCACCCTGATCTGAATCTTGATGCTGAACTGGCAGAAATTCTTCCAAGTTATGTCCACATGTCGCTCAATAGAATTTTTGTAACCAAACAGCGCATGCACGAACTCGTTATTTATCATTACTTAACCAAATATTACCAGGGCGTAATAGCCAGGAACAAACAAAAAATATTAACCTCTAACATGTATTGATATGGATAAGATAGAACACGTTTACAGTGCGGAAATTAAAGAAATTGTGGGCGAACCTCCAAAATGGCTGCTTAAATCGGGGGGTGGGAGCCTGCTTTTACTCTTGTTATTGTTAGGTGCATTATCGGCTTTTACCCGTTATCCTGACAAAAAGACCATCACTGTTAAAATTTACCGTGAACAAAACGCCTTTATCCTTTTAAAAAGTTTAAATGTCCGCCAGTTTTTGAAAACATCCGGAGGCCAGGTAAAAAAGGGTGAGGCGATTGCGCTGGCCGATCATGGCGGGGTAAAGCAAATCATTACCGCCCCTTTTACAGGAAAACTGTTTTATGATGATGATGTTTTAACCAATGCCGTTAAAAAAGACACTTTGGCCATGTTGGTACCATCTAAAGGAGGTTTTAAATTTAAAGGAGAAATCAGTACAGAATATGCCCGCTTGTTAAATGATGCAAAAAGTTCAGTATTTAAAATAACACCCAATAATCAGGTGGATAAAGACCTCGAATTATATGGTAAACTCACGGCTCTTGGCCCGCTAAAAACCAATAACATGCTTGATTTTACCGGAGCAATAGCGCCTGGATCCGGAAGCATCCTTGATCAAAACTATGTAGCCATTTTAAACTTAGATGCCCGGCTTACATTGGTGCTCGATAATAAAACCATTCTCTCGCGTATACTCCATTAATCGTTCTTTAAGCCAAAACGCTCAAAAATCAAGTCTTTATATTGTTTACCAATGGGCAGTTTATCACTTACATCATGCAACTCTGCCATGTTGCCGCTAATAAATTTTAAGCTGTTGATGTTGATAATATACGATTTTTGTATCCGGATAAACTGTTCTTCCGGAAGCTGGTCTTCCACCCGTTTCATCGTAAGGTGCGTAATAATGCTACGGTCTTTTAGTACTACTTTAATATAATCTTTCATCGCCTCGATGTAACAGATTTCATCAAAAAGTACGCGGTGCAGTTTGTGCCCATCTTTTACGAAAAGATATTTAGACTGATCAGTTGCTGGTTTATTGTTTTTCTGCTGGCTCATGGTTAAACACTTGTTTACCGCCTTAAAAAAACGTTCAAAAGAAAAAGGTTTAACAATATAATCAACCGCATCAAGCTCAAAACCTTCTACAGCATAGTTTGCATAAGCTGTAATAAAGATTACATAAGGGCGGTATTGCAGCATTTTAATCAATTCAATACCATTTACTTCGGGCATGTGGATATCAGAGAAAAGCACATCAATCTGCTCTCTTTGTAATATTTCTATTGCTTCGAAAACGTGTTTGCAGCTGCCTGCAAGTTCGAGAAATGGGATTTTTGATATATATTCTTCCAGGGTTTCACGGGCTAGCGGCTCGTCATCAATAATTAAACATTTAAGTGTCATAGCGTTGTTTGAATAGAGGGGGATGAAGTTTGGTTATTTAAGATTCAGTTTTAAAGTGACGGTATATTCATCTGGTTCGTTATTGATAATCAGTTCGTGTTGGTTAGGATAATGGATCAATAGCCTTTTTTTAATATTGGCAATACCCAGCCCCCCGAATTTTGTTTTTGCAAGCCTATGGGTACAGCTGTTGGCTACTTCAAAGTAAAACTGCTCTTCAAAAACCTTGATCCTGATCCGGATCCAGGCCGATTCTATGCTGGCATCGGGACCGTGTTTAAAAGCATTTTCTATAAAGGGGAATATAATAAGCGGAACAATGCGCAAAGGTTTTTCAGGTTTGTCAATATCCAGGTCAATCTTTACCTCATCACCATACCTAATGCTTTCCAGCTCCAGGTAATCCCTGATAAATTCAATTTCGCGTGATAGCAACACCTCCGGATCATTCGATTCGTAAAGGGTGTAACGCATTAAACCCGCCAGATGAAGCACCATTGGCCCTGTTTGCTCATCTTTTTTATTTACCATGCGGTAAATATTATTTAAAGTATTGAATAAAAAATGAGGATTGATCTGCGCTTTTAAAAAATTGATCTCCAGGTTCAGGTTATCGCGCTCCAGCGCGATGCGTTTATTACTCTGTGCCACTATTGATTTCATCAGTTTAATACTGAGCGGTGGGAACAGGAGGTATAAAAAATCCAGAAAATAAAAAAGAAACATTTTAAACGAGAAGATCCCTAAAAAGCTGCTTTTAACAACAAAATCAGCATACAGCATCAATTTCGAATCGGCCGAAAGGTTGGCCTTTAAATACAAACACACCAAAAAGGTAAGTGTTGCCCACCATAAATAGCTTAGCACTACAAATAAAACGGTAACAAAAAACTTTCCTTTAAATAAATACCGGTCGAGTATAAAATACGAACCCACATAAAAAATACTGATTACGGCAACAAGGTCTTTACCCACTAAAAACCAACCCATGGTTTTATCGAATTTGCTATAGCCCCGGTAATACATATAACCGAGCAGAATCCATAAAAGAAGATGTAAAGTAATCCTGATCGGGCTTGTATATTTAATATCCCACTCCAGCTCTTGCACCCGCTTAAAATTTCCTTTGGCAGAATGTATAATATTCAATTTTGTAGTATTTAAAAGTGATTTCGTCGAAAAAAAGTTGAGAGATAAATATATATTTTTTCTTTTGATAAATAAGAAGGTTTCAGACTTTCCTATAATTAAATATTTACAAGAATGAAGATACAGCTCGCAAATTTTCCGCATTATAAACAACACGATGTGATGGACTGTGGCCCAACCTGCCTGCAGATCATCACCAAGTTTTATGGCAAGTTTTTCTCTATCCAAAAAATCCGTACACTGAGCCAGATCGGTAAAACGGGTGTATCGCTTTTAGGGATCAGCAAAGCGGCCGAGAAAATAGGGATCCAATCTGTAGGTGGCAATATCACTTTCGAGAAACTCGAAAACCGTGGCCAGCTCCCCTGTATTATCCACTGGCGTAAAAACCATTTTGTGGTGGTGTATAAAATTACCAAAAAGAAAGTATACATTTCCGATCCTGCCAGCGGTTTGCATGCCTATACACACGATGAATTTCTTAATAACTGGGCTTATACCTCCATTAACCAAAAAGCCGCAGGCATAGCTTTATTATTAAGCCCAACGCCCGATTTTTACCTTACCGAAGAAGATGTTACCGAAAAACGCGGTAGTATGAGCGTATTGCTTAAACATGTTTTTCATTATAAAAAACTTTTAAAACAACTGGCTGCAGGTTTGCTGGCCGGTGCTGTAATACAACTAATCTTCCCCTTCTTCACAAAAGCGCTGGTAGATGTTGGGGTAAAAGGAGACGATGTCCACTTTATTTATATCCTCCTTTTCGGTCAGTTGTTAATGACGCTTGGGCAAACCTCGGTAGAACTGTTGCGCGGCTGGATATTGCTCCACATTACCGCGAGGGTTAACCTGGCCATTTTATCCACCTTTTTAAATAAACTGTTAAGCCTTCCCTTGTCTTTTTTCGATACCAAGCTAAACAGTGATATTTTACAACGCATTGAAGATCATAAACGGATCGAAAACCTGCTAACCGGCAGTACACTCAACACCCTGTTTATGATGATTGCCTTTCTGGTTTTTAGCGTGGTGCTGTTTATCTACAGCCCTACTATATGCATGGTATTTATTATTGGCAGTGCCATTTATTTCGCCTGGATCTACATTTTTATGGAGAAAAGGAAAAAACTCGATTTTAAGCGTTTCGAACTGCTCGCACAAAACCGCGCAAAAACCCTGCAGGTGGTTAACGGTATTCATGAAATTAAAATAAACGATTGTGGCACCAAAAAAATATGGGAATGGGAAGGTATACAGGCCAAGCTCTTCCGCTTAAATGTGAGTACACTCTCTTTAAGTCAGTACCAACAGGTAGGCGCTACCTTTATCAATCAGGCTAAAAACATCCTCATCCTCTTTTTGGCCACCCGTTTGGTAATTGATAAACAGGTGAGCCTGGGCGATATGATGGCTATCCAGTTTATTATCGGGCAAATGAATGCCCCGATTGTACAGCTGGCCTCTTTCTTACAGTCTTACCAGGATGCACAGATCAGTATGGACCGTTTGGAACAGATACAGCATTTGGAAGATGAAGAATCGCCCACTAAAAATTATACCAATAAGATGCCTCCGGGAAGGAGCATACAAATTAAAAATATGAGTTTTATTTATCCCGGGGCAGGTAACAAACCCGTTTTAAACAACCTCGATTTTACCATCCCAGGCGGTAAAACCACCGCTATTGTTGGGAGTAGCGGAAGCGGAAAAACTACGATTTTAAAGTTACTGCAAAGAATATCCGAACCTACATCGGGCGAAATTTATGTAGATAACCTGCCCTTTAGTATGATTAGTCCAAGGTTTTGGCGGCAGCATTGTGGCGTAGTAATGCAGGAAGGTTTTATCTTCTCTGATACCATTGCCAATAACATTGCCCTCAATGAAGAATTTACCGATCCGGCCGAGATGGACCGTGCCATTCATATCGCCAATATTGAGCAGTACATCAAAAGTCAGCCGCTGGGTATTTATACCAAAATTGGCGAAGATGGTAAAGGTTTAAGTGGCGGACAAAGGCAAAGGGTGCTGATTGCCCGTATGGTATACAGAAATCCGGAATATATTTTTCTCGATGAGGCTACCAGCTCGCTTGATTCATCAAACGAAAAAGTAATTATGGAGCGCCTCTATAACTTTTTTGAGGGAAAAACCGTGCTTATTGTCGCACACCGTTTAAGTACCGTTAAAAATGCCGATAACATTTTAGTGCTTGATAATGGTAACGTGGTAGAACAGGGCGACCATAGTGCCCTGGTGGCCAAACGAGGTTATTATTATGAATTAATCAAAAATCAACTTGAATTAGGAAATTAATCAATAAGCCATGAAAACAGCTACAACATCATTTATCGAAACTTTAAGGCTAAACGAACAGCACAAAACAGCAGATAAGTTTGCCAGGCCGCAGCGGGGTGTATTCAGTATCCTGTTAAACGCAGAAGCGGCAAAAAAAATGGGGCATGAAATGAATGATCGCATTTCGGAAGTAACAGATACCTATTTTAATGCCGTGGTACTTTGCCGGAAAAATAAAATTACCGATGCCCTTACGGTGTTACATCAGGGCGATGCAGCTTTCGAAAACTTTGAAAATGAGCCTCAACGTTTAATCAGGCTTTTTAAACTATCAGCCTGGGCCAATTACCACTATAAGGCTGGGCAGTTTAACCAGGGCATCGATTTATTGGTTTCCGGTTTATCTTTAAGTGCCGGGCTGGAGACCGAAGGTTATGAGGTATTGCAGTATAGGCGTATAGAACAATTGCAGAATATTTCGCGCATTTTGTTCAGCAGTAAAAAATACTCCGAAGGTTTTACTTTAATACGTTCAATACTCAGGTTCATCATTAGTGGTAATACCGATGGATTATACATAAAAGACTGGAACCATCAAAAATTTACGCAGATCAGGCAGATGATGGAAAATACCCTCGATTCGGTATTTCTGCAATTGGCTGCTTTAAACTGCTCCGTTCAGGAAACACCATTTGACGATCTGTTTTACTACGATTTCTTTTTTAAGGAACTATTAGAAAACATGGAAGCCGATACCTACAACCGCAGCATTTTATACAACTGGATGTACATAAAAGCCTCTTATTTTAAAGAAGGACAAGAAGCTTTCTTTAATAATATCAGTATTTTTTTAAAGGACGAAGAAATTTCACCCGATTATAACAAACTAAAAGAAAACCTGCTGTTACAAAGTATCCGGGTTTTAACACAACACGAATGCAAAGATTTAAAAATGGTACAGGAAAGTGTTTCCCTGTACATTAACAATTTACAGTCTGTTGCTGTGTAAAGTTTAATGGCTCTTCTTCTTCAGCCTGTGGTTTTTCCACGGGCTGTTTTACTTCTTTCTTTAATCTGCTTGCACCAAAGCCGCATAATGTTATAAAAATTGTAGCATAAAGCAACCAGGTTAGGCGGGTTTGCAGGTACCTGTTATTGGAGATGTATTTTGCTAAAATTATGGGTGTAAGCTTTTTTAAAACTCTTGTAGTGTCGGTAGGATATGGGCCTGCAGCTGTAAAAAACTCATGATCCTTTACAAAGCCTTTATACCATACATTTCCGATTGAATAGCTAGTTAAGGTATCCGGTAGGTTTATTTTTCTCTGCTTTTCGAGTGCTTTTAAATCCAAAGGGATTATTGTTGCACCATCTACCTGTCTTTTACAATCTATCGGCTCGTAATGATCGACATCCCAATACATGCATTTCTCTTGTTTATCTGGTGTTCTAACCGCTATACCACTACGTTCCCACGCAACAAAAGAAGAACTGCCAACAAATAGCAAAATAATACAGGATATGGTGATGTAGCGGGGTGAGAAGCGGGGAACGTATTCTGGTTTAACGGGAATTGGTGGTGGCTCAGTATCACCTCCATTTATGTTGACATCATTAGTTTTTATTGGAATAATAACTATGGGCGGTGTAGTTGGTTTAGTTATAGGTTCCTTTTTATTCTCTGCTTTACCAATTGCTTCAATAATATCTTGACCATTTGATTCTGCCGTAGATTCTTTTACATTTTCATTCTTTTTTAATTCTATATTCCCCTCTTCTTTAGCATTGTTTTGTTCAATCTCATCTGTCACTATTTCAACTGTTTCTTCACTTGCTGCTTCAGCTAACTTGTTCCGCTCCCGAAGGCTTTTATAATATGATCCACTAGGCCGAGGTTTAAAGTTTATTAGCCAAGCCAATAGATCGCTATTTCTCTCGTTCGTTTCTGTTTCATCTCTAATATGATTATATAGCGCCTTAAAATAATCGGATTTAACGTCAGATATTACTTTGCGGAAATCACATTTCATTTTGTCTACATTAAAAAAAACCGAAAGTATATCTGCATCATCTTGATTATACCTGCTGTCATAAACTTTCAAGCAAGCATTTTTTAATGCTGCAGTTGTCTCTTTTGGTAGGATCGTATATAGCTCCCCATTATCTCTCATCTTTTTATAGGTAGACAATACTAATTCTGGGTATTCTGAAGTCATTTTTTTAAAAATTTTAGCGTAAAAATAGAACGGAACTTGCCGGAATTTTTACGGTTTTCCGGAATTCAAAAGGAATTTAACAAGAATTCTTGGAATTTCCGGAATTATCTAAAAACTAGCGATTTGAAGCTTGGATATTTGTCTCAACAATTAATTCAAGCAACGATTCAAACTATAATCCACGCAAAGAACTAAATGTTAAAAACGAGTAGAAATCGCGGTAGTTATTAGCCGGTTTGGGAAGCAGTTATTAGCTCCCGCGACAGACACTCAACACTTCCCAAAAATTTCAGAAGGCCTTCTGATTTACAACCCGGAGAAAGGTCCGCGAGTGGTTCGCGGACACCCTCCCTAGTATTTCAATTCTTTAATTTTTGACAAGATGTTTTTACCTCTTTTTATTGCCATATTACTTGGCCTGGCAACGCCTACAAATACAAATCAAAACTGCCACAATGGCGGTACAGTAGTAAACACTAATGATACCGACCCCAATAACCCAGGTGACCCAGAGACCGACCCCGGTGACGGTATTGGCGAAGGTGGTGATACAGGTGGGGAAACGGGGCACGTTCCTCCTATAAAACCACCAAAACCATTGTAAAAATAAGAGTAAGGTAGTGTGTACTACCTTACTTTATTTATATTTGATAATTAAGTTCTCAATTATTGAAAAATTTCATATTAATAGCTTTTACTTTTTTATTTCTGGCTTGTCAGAACAGAGAAATCAATAAGCAAAAAACTCAAGACATAGATTTTGATAAAGCAATTTCTATGTTCAATAACAATAATGATTCGGCTTTTTTTTATTTTAATAAAGTAGCTACAAAAAATAGAGATAGCTTAAAAGTTGCTCTGTCATATAATTACATGGCTTCTATCCAATCAGAATCAAGCGATTATTTTGGAAGCCTAGAAAGCTTGGCACTATCTCTAAAGTTTTTAAATGAGCATAAAGAGAGTGATCATGATTGTCTATCTTCTACCTATAATGAACTTGGTGTTAATAATTATAACTTAAAAAACTACAAATCGGCGTTAACTTATTATGAAAAAGCGCTTAAGTTTTCAGAAGACGATTCCTTTAGACTCAGAATACTAAATAATAAAGCCCTTGTTTATCAAAGAACACATAAATACAATCTTGCTCTTCATATCTACGAAAACCTTCTCTTAAAAGAGAGTAAAAATACTAGAGAATATGCAAGGGTTCTTTCGAATATTGCTAAAACGCAGTGGCTCCAAAATCAAAATTATAATGCTGCCCCAAAGCTATTATTAGCGCTAAAAATTAGGAATGATGAAAAAGATAATTGGGGTTTAAATGCAAGCTATTCGCACCTTTCCGACTATTATTCTATTAAATCACCCGATTCAGCTCTTGGCTATGCAATTCAAATGTATAAAATTGCTAAGAAATTAAGCAGCCCTGATGATCAGCTAGAAGCGCTTCAAAAATTAATTAAACTTAGTCCATCAACTTTAACTAAAAGTTATTTTAAAACTTATCAAAATCTCAGCGATAGTATACAGGCTATCCGCTCAGCCGCAAAAAATCAATTCGCTGTTATCCGTTACAACTCAGAAAAAAATGAAGCCGATTACCTTAAAGCTCAGGCAGATAATGTCGAAAAACAAAAAGACATCATCTTAAGGAATATAGGCATAGGAACATTGGCAGCATGTCTAATATTAAGTTATATATTTTACCGAAGGAGACAAAACGAGTTAAAAAGGGAAAAAGAGCTGGAGGTTAAAAACACAGAACTTAAATATGTTAAAAAGGTTCATGATGGTGTTGCAAATGGTTTATATCGGATAATGAACAAACTCGATAATCAGGAAGCTTTAAAAAACAACCCTATTATTAACGAAATAGAAGAGCTTTACGAGCAATCGCGTGATATTTCTTACGAAAGGCCTAGATTGAAAAATCAGCCTTTTAACGAAAAAATATCTGAGACATTAAAATCCTTCGCTTCCGAAAATACGAGGGTAATACTGGTGGGCAATTCCATCCAATTGTGGGAAAAAGTTTCAGAACAGGCCAAAGATGAAATAGAACACATTCTTCAGGAACTGATGGTGAACATGGATAAACACAGCCAGGCGAGTGATGTAGTATTTAAGTTTGAGCAGGTAGAACAAAAAATAAACATTTATTATTCAGATAATGGTATAGGCATTAGGGGTGGCGTGCAACCCAACAACGGGCTTACCAATACGGGAACCCGTATTGCAACAATTGGTGGTACCATTACCTTTGATACCAAAGTTGAAAAGGGGCTTAAAATCCAAATCTCTTTTCCGGTTTCCTAATTGTATTAAATATGTTTAAAAGAATACTTATTGCCGAAGATCAAGAAACACAGAATATTTCCCTGCAAAAAACATTGGCCGAAATGGGTGTCGAAAAACCCGAATATGTATATTATTGCGATGATGCACTTACGTGGATTAAAAATGCCGTTAGAGAAGAGCGACCTTATGATCTGTTAATCACCGACCTCTATTTTGAAGAAGATCATAACCGGCAAAAAATTGCCGGAGGTGCCGAACTCATCAAAGCGGCAAAGGAAGTGCAACCTGATTTAAAAACACTGGTATTCTCTGGAGAAAGTAAAACGGCGGTTATCGATATGTTATTTAAAGAAATGAATATTGATGGGTATGTGCGTAAAGCCCGTCATGATGCCCAATATCTAAAACTTGCCATATCTGCCATCCATAACCATAAAAAATACCTTTCGCCCGATTTAAAACTGGCCAGAAAAGAAAATAATTCGCACGATTTTACAGATCTCGATATCGCCATTATCTCTCAATTGGTAGAGGGAACACCTCAAAAAAACATCCCGTATTACCTCCAGGAAAATGATATTAAACCTTCTGGTCTGAGTAGCATCGAAAAACGTCTTAACCTGATGAAGGAAGTCCTTGGTTTTACTAAAAATGAACAACTGATTGCTTATTGTAAAGACATGGGGATTATTTGATGAGTCCTAAGTCTTCATTCCATAATCCTTAGTCTGGTCATTACTTTAACGTACTTGTTATCCTGAGAAATAATTTATTGTATAAATCAATATGAATGACTTTTTTTTTGCAAATGGTAGGCTGCGAGAGATCGTCATTCCCAACTCGATTGGGAATCGTAATGCCTTGGTAGGGCTTGTAGGTTACATTAAGATTCCCGCATGCGCGAGAATGACGACGCTTTTTATTGAAGTCTGTCAATGGTAGCGGAGTCGAAGGATCTTTTACAATGGAAAATGAATCTCTATGGCAAACAGGGCCAGCGCTTTCATCAGTTAACTAACCTCACTACGGTTTCCCGTAAGGAAAACAATCTCAACCGTTCTACTTTTAGATCAAAAAACCAAAAGTCAAGTCAAATGGACCTTAAACTTAAATTAGAACAACTTCATAAACGGGTGGTCGGCTTAAAAGATCAGATCAATACCGAAGAGGCTACGAAAAATGCATTTGTAATGCCCTTTATTCAAATCCTCGGTTACGATATTTTTAACCCTACAGAAGTGATCCCCGAACATATTTGCGATATCGGCACTAAAAAAGGCGAAAAGGTAGATTACGTGATTCGCAAAAACAACGAACCCATCCTCATTTTCGAATGCAAACACTGGAAAGAAAGTGCCGATGCACACAACTCTCAATTGCACCGCTATTACCATGTTTCGAAAGCGCGTTTTGGTGTATTAACCAACGGTACCGTCTACAATTTTTACACCGATTTAGAAAAACCGAATATTATGGACGAGAAGCCTTTTCTGACCATCGATATCGAAGACCTGAAAGATAATGCGCTTAAAATCCTCGAAAGTTTTACTAAAAACGAATACAATTTAGAAACCATTCTCGATTCGGCCGAAGGTTTAAAATACATCAAGGCCATCAGAAAAGAATTTGAAAAAGAAATAGACATACCATCTGATGAAATGGTAAAATTACTGGTGAACCGTTTTTTCGATAAACCCTTAACGGCAAACCGGATGATCGCCTTTAAAGAGTATACCAAAAAGGCCCTGGCTATTTCCATCAACGAATCGATCAGCGATCGTTTGAAATCGGCATTAAATATCAATGAGAAAATAGAGAAAAAGGAAGAGGACAAAGCAATTCCTGTTATAGAAGATCCTGATGCTTCTAAAATTGTAACGACTGAAGAAGAATTGGAGGCTTTCCAGATCGTAAAAGCCATTTTACGCGAGAAGATCCCATCGGCACGGATTGCAGCCCGCGATACCCAATCTTACTTTGGCGTATTACTGGATGACAATAACCGGAAACCCATCTGCAGGTTCCACTTTAATACCGCAAATAAATACCTCGAAACTTTTCAGAACGGCAAAGATGCCGGTGAGAAAAAACACTTGTTCAACCTTGATGAACTTTACGATTACAGGGCTCAATTGCATCAAACTTTGGAAAATTATTAATTACCTGCTCCAATACTCAAAAAAATGCAGGGATTGCCTGATTTGTTCGCGTTCAGAGCAGGCAGGGCAATCTCTCATTTTTAAACGCATAAAATCCTTCTCTATTTGTCATCCTGAGCGGAGTCGAAGGATCTTTTATAACGATTAACAACCAGCACATTCTTATTTTCAACCATATAAGAAATATAAGATCATTTAAGTTTGCGAAACCCTCATCGTCCTTTCGACCGCAGTGGAGAAATCTATATCACATAATTTAATCCCCCTCTATGTGCTCCGTGTTTTATCTCTGTGGTTGAAAAAGCGTTTATCATCCTGAGGGGTAATTTATTTTATAAAAATCGATATAAGTTACAGTAATCAATCTACTTATAAAAATTCTCTCAAGTTACCGTCATTTCGAGCGGGGTGCAACGCAATCGAGAACCACGACGTGCTCAGCGAAACTAAATCTGTCTTAATAGATCTCTCCATTTCGCTGCACTACAGTCGAGATGACGACTCGTTTTATTAATTCTGCCGCCGGTATTTATTTTCTTAATCGCATTAAATAGTAGTTCTCTTTTACGGGTTCCCGTAAGGAAAGCCTCTTTAAGCAGCATAGTTTTGGCATATCAAAATAAAAAACATCAAAATGGCTTGGAGCTTTCACAAACGAATAAAAATCATCCCCGGCGTTCATTTGAACTTAAGTAAAAGTGGTATATCTACTTCTATTGGGATAAAAGGAGCAAGTATGACTTTTGGAAAGTCGGGAACTTATCTAAACAATTCTGTTCCACTTTTAGGCATTAACAGCAGGCATAAACTTTCAGGCTCAAGTCCTCAGCCTCAGGTATACCTGCCGAATGAGCCCATAGAGGTTTTAGACAATATTTTCAGTGCCGACATCCACGAAATAACCAGCCAAAACATGCTTGGTGTTAAAGAGGCTATTCTACTGGCCCAACAGCAAAGGAAAGAACTCAAAAGCGATTTGCTAAAGATCCAGGCTACTTTAAGCGCTTCGAAAACTAAACTCGTGCTGAGTTATATATTCCTCTATGGCCTAATAAAAAAGAGCATTCCCGAAAGCTTAAAAATAAATATCTCGGCACAAAAAGAAGCCATCAAACAAACATCAGTTCAAATAGACAACTGTTATGTCAAGCTTGATATAGAATTTGAACCCGAAATCCAGGAAAAGTACGATCGCTTAGTGAAAGCGTTTGGGAACTTAACTACCTCCCATAAAATTTGGGATGTAACTAGTGCCCATTTTCAAGACCGAGTGGCAGCGCGTTCATCGGCCAGCACCATTGTAAATAAACGGGATGTAAAGTTTGCTTTTAAATCACTTATCGATATCAGATCAAACTTTCAGGCGCTATACTTCGAAAATGCAAATGGAGCAGATTTATATTTCTATCCTAGCTTCATTATCATGTATTCCAATAATACAAATTTTGCTATCATTGGACTTGACGAGATTAATTTACAGCAAAGTTATGTGCGGTTTACAGAAACAGGAACAGTACCCCGCGATTCGAAAGTAATCGACAGGACCTGGGCCAAAGTAAATAAAAACGGTACACCAGATAAAAGGTTTAAAGGCAACTACCAGATTCCGATCGCCAAATATGGACAGATCAACCTCCGTACAAGTACAGGCTTAAATGAAGAGTACGAATTTAGTAATTACGAGTTTACGGAAGCATTTGGACAGAGTTTTAGAGATTACCAAACAACGATTAAACAACTAAAATAAATTAAATCAAGTATGAATACATTGTTGTATTCATACCTAAATAAAAAACTCATGCTCACGGAAAATACACAACTTGATCAGCAAGTGTTGCAAGACAACAAAGAGATTTTTGCCCGGATAGTTAAAGAGCTAGAGGGAGCCGATTTTGAAATTCTAATTGCCACTGCATGGTTTACTGACGAAGAATTATTCGATATCGTTAAAAGTAAGGCCGCTCAAAATGTAAAGGTTGAGCTGATCATTGCCGATAATCAAGAGAATCTAAAGTTGGATTTTGATGAACTCGTTTCATTGGGGGCTTCAGTAACTAAGATAAAAAACGTGGGTTATGGCATCATGAACCAAAAGTTCTGTGTAATTGATAAACGCATTGCACTCCATGGCTCTTACAATTGGTCGGTAAATGCCAGGAAAAATAACCATGAAAGTATTATCGCAACCAATCATGAAGAGACTGTAGCTCATTTAATCGCCAATTTTAACGATATTAACCATAAGGCAGCCCTGCAAAGGGGCGAGACAGTTGATATTCCCATAGTACCTTTAAAAGTTGAGGCAAAAATCGAAACTCACACGGCTAAAGAACATGCTATTTCTGAGTTTACCAAGGTGCTCGATTCGATGATTGCTGCTGAGATTGGCAATTTTGATCGATCCATGTTAAGGGGGCAAGGTTATGAGCGCTCCAAATTTAATAATGGCGATCATCAGGTGCTTACTAAATCATTAGATACAGTTTATTCTGTTTTTATAAATGACATAGATGTAGTTGAAGACAAAAAGAAACGTCTAAAAACAAAGATTGATGAGCAGGAAGTGAAGAGTCTTAATGCATTTGAAGAAAATCTTAACTTGCAATTGCAAACCGCTGAAGCAGAAGCAGAAAATGAAACATTAGATGCCAGAAACCAGCTCATTAACCTCAAAGCAGAAACTGAAAAAAACAAACAGGAAATCCAGAGCCTTAAAGAAAATAAAATTGGTTTTCATGAAAATATTATTGCAGAGGTAAAAAACAAGATACGTATTGCACAAATAGATTATGTTAGCCCCAAGTTTAAATGGTATGAGTTTATTCCAGTATTGTTCGCAAATATCTGCCTAATTACTTACCTTTTTATCTTCTACTCTTCAGCATGTTATATTTTATTGTTTGCTGTTGAAGACTCTAAGGCAGCCAAAGCCGCGGGGCTCGATGCAATTCCGATGGAAATATTTAATCCTAAAGCATTGTCTTTAACCTTATCAAAAGGCGGGGCAGGTATCATTTTTATCTTGCTCTTCGTAAGTATCCCGCTTTTCTGCGCACTCATCAAACTTTTTACAAAGCAAACATGGATTATTATCTGCATGTTCCTTGTTGGGATTGTATTGGTAGATACAGCAATAGCTTACAAAGTTTCGTCAGCCATTTATCAAATGAAATATGATATAGGAGATGTAACTGAGGCCTGGCGAATATCAATGGCTTTTAAGGACCCTAATTTCTATTTGGTATTTTTATTAGGTGCCTTCGGTTTGCTGATGCTAAAGTTTGCTTTCGAAAAACTCATGTCAATTTTTGACGAAAGAAACCCTGATGTTGCTATGTTAAAGAACAACCTGCTCATTAAGCAGATGGACGAAGATTTAAAGTTAGAAGAACAAAAAAGTCTTACGGTTAAAGGTGAAATCTACCTGATAGAAGGAAAGAACATCAGTTTAGAAGCACAATATAAAATCATTGAATCTAAGCTCGCATCTATTCCAAGTAAATTAAACTTATTAAGGGAAATTAAAAAAACAGACTTAATTACCGGAAAACAACATATTGTAGATATTGCTACGATATACAAAAGCCATGTTGAAAATGACAATCTTCCAATTTCAATTGATTCCCTAAATGATAGGATCAATATCTTTTTAGAAGGCTGGAACGATTATCTACACGAAGAATACGCCATTTTAAAAGCTACAGAAAAATCGCGCGAGGCATTTGATACCGCTGTAAACTGGCAAAATGAAAAGGTAAAAAGTTCACAAATAGACAAACGGGTGGTAATCTGATGAAAAAGTATTTTTTAATAAGCGTATTGATATGCTCGGCCTGTACCTATGTGGCGGCTCAAAAAATAAAAGAGGCTACTGACTATAACATCGTCTTTGCACCCGATCTATCAAATCGGCTGAACCCTAAATTTTATCCGAAAGCGGTAAACGATGTAGATATTGTACAGGGGCTACTGAAGAAAGTCTGGCCAGACATATTGAAGTTCAAACGAACAGATGGCCAATTAGACCATTATAGCGTCGATTTTATCAATAAAGGACTAATAGGATTATATAAAATCAATACGAATTTATTAACTATCAACCTCCAGCAATTTGATAAACAGGTTGATAGAATTAATTATATATTAGCGAGAAATAAAGTTATCTCTTCACTACCTAAGGACATCTATAACTTTACTACTGAATATAAGAAGTTTAACGATAAAGCCGCAATCTCTAATAATGGAGCTGATATTTGGACCTACTTTCAATCAGGTATTGATGATCGCATTATTTTGCCAGATCTCGCTGTCGGTAAAATAACGCACAAATTTCGCAACATCATGGTATTAATAACTGATGGATATATTGAGGCTGGTATTTATAATAAAGGCTACGATTTAAGTGCTAAAAAGATTGAAGATTTTCGAAATGCTTTTTTGAAATCGAAGGATGGAGATATGGCGTCATTCCTATCTAAAAACAATAAGTATAAAATTAAACCTGCAAAAAATCCATATTTAAAGAACCTTGAGTTAATCGTGATCGAAATGTATGACCGATCACTTTCTAAAACAGGCGCAGCCACAAAACATCCAACAGATATGGAAATTATGCGATTAATTTGGACAGATTGGCTGAAGAATTCTGGCGTAAAAAGATTTGAACTTAAGCCCGCGGCAAGCAACCAGACCGAAGCTGTTAAATATATTATAGATTTCGTTAAAAAATAAACAAGCAAATATCCCACAATCATGAAAACACTCTCCCTACTCATCTTCTTCTTTGCTAACATGATTACCTGTAAAGAAAACACAACCGTGTACATTTGCAACAGTCCCGGCGCTAAAAAATACCATTATAACAGCAACTGCCGTGGATTAGGTAATTGCACTTATCGGGTGGTTTCAATTGAAGTAGAAAAAGCTAAAAAAGACGGAAAAACATTATGCAAGTGGGAAAAGTAAGTGTATTAATTTTATTATTATTAACACTGCAAAGCTGTTTTATCCAGCCAGGCGAGAGCAAACCTTTAAACAACTACCACCTTTCCTTCACGGCCAAAGTGATCCGGATTTTAGATGGCGATACCATGGAGGTATTGTATCAGGATCATCCCATTAAAATCCGTTTGGCCCATATCGATTGCCCCGAGAAACGTGGCCACCAACCTTTTGGTGCCAAAGCCAAACAAGCTTTGTCCGATTTATGTTTCGGTCAAATGGTTAGTGTACAAGGCCAGAAATACGACCGCTATAAAAGATTAATTGCCGTAGTAATTAACCAAAACAAACAGGTCGTTAATCAGGAAATGATTAAACTGGGTATGGCCTGGCATTTTAAAAAATACTCAAGTGATCCGTTATATGCCAGGTTAGAAATAAAAGCCAGGAAAAACAAGGTGGGATTATGGCAGGATAGCAGTGCCGTAGCTCCTTGGGTGTGGCGGGGATGAGGTACAGTTTGGCAAGGTAGCTACGCGATTTCTGTTTACAACACCATAGTATATTAATTAAGTAAAACCATGCATTCTGATTTCGCGTAAATGAAACTGATTTTATATTGGCACTTTTAAGGTAGCGAAAGCTACAATTTGCGATATAATGCCCAGTTAAACTTACAGTTGATGGTTGGCAGCCCAAACGAACAGCTCACCCACCGGCAGATCGAAGATTACCTTAACCTAAGGCGTAAGTACCTACAAATGGAAAGCAAAAGACGGCACTTCATAACCCATAAAACTACCGGGTGGCTACCGTTTTTACCTGAAAGACGAATTGGCTTCTTATTTAAAGAGCGAAATAAAAGGGTGCATTTAGTTACCCATCCTTTACCTCTTGTTCGAGACAAGTTAACCCCATGTTTACCTTTTCTCTACCTATTCTTTACCTTTTGTTTACCCCGGCGTTACCTTTTAGGTAAACAAAAGGTAACGCCGGGGTCTTTTGATGCCGGCAATAGGGTTATGCTCTCCCCCAGCTGTCTGCTAGCATGGGCGCAGATTTCTGGTTGAGTTTTTAAAGTTTCATTTTGGCTCAATTATACCTGTAAACTGTTTCAATTTTGGCACCTTAAGTTCGGAATAATGCGTCAAGAAAGCCTGTAGCTAAGTGTGAGATGGATTTTTGGGGTTAAATTCGAAAACAATGTGGTGTCCAACAGTCAATACTTGGGCAACTTACCACACCATAAGCTTAACCATTAAACCCTGCCCCAACTGGCGATTATACTTGGTTGGAGCAGGGTTTATTAATTTTTTGTTTTTTAGCTATACTTTTCTCACTGCCGCTTTTAATACCGAAAGAAGGAAAAGGATCAAAAATACAATGATCACAGGAGCAAAAACTTCTAACCAGCCTATGCGCCCGAAAATGATTTTGATGATAAAGAGGATGCAGCTAAACAGCATCCCCAATAGGATTAAGATTTCTTTAAAACTCCTTTGTTTTGTTTTTTTGGTTCTTCTTTTTGCCACGGGTTTTTCTTAAATGATTAACTTATAGCAATGTAATTTCAACACGCCTGTTCTTTTTTCTTCCGCTAACAGTTTTATTTGAGGCAATCGGATTTTCAATGCCTTTTCCTATGGTGCTTATCCGGCTTACTTCAATATTTAATGCCGTTAAATGATTTTTAAATGTATCGGCCCTTGCCTGCGATATCTGCTGGTTTACGCCTATCGGACCATCGCTGCTGGCATAACCATTAATACGGATGGATACCGTAGGATTTTTGATCATATAAACGACAATGCGTTTGATTAAAGTTTTGTTGGTGCTTGCAAAAGATGATGAACCTTGAAGAAATGTTACCGGCACGGTATGGTTTAAAGCTTTGAGCGCTTTGGTTTGTAATTTAGCAGGAGCTGTATTCAGACTGGTTTTTCTGATCGGATCTGCTTGTATCGCCGTTGAATTTACCTGTGCAACAGCAGTTGTATCTACACTGCTAACTTTTTCTTTTGTTGGTGCAGCAGGTATAACAACCGAAGCCGGGTCAGAAGAAACGTTAGCTGCAGATGCTTTTGCCGCAGGATCTGCTTTGCCTGATGCATAATACCAGATGCCGCCACCAACAACCAGTATCCCGAATAAACCGATTAACCATCCCCTCGATTGGCCTGCGGGTTTTTCGATCTCTCTTTTTGAAAGATCAAATTTGGATGACTCTTCTTTAGAACCATCACTTTTATTTAAATCGAATGCCATAATTTTATTTTTTTAGGTGTACATATCAACTAAAGTTTGCAAACTGCCAGTATGCGCCCTGCCCATCGCTTCAAACTCCCAACTCTCGCCAGCACGGAACAAACGTCCAAATTCTACGGCATCTTCATTGGTATATTGGTCTTTAAGGTCGTAACGCAATATTTCAGAACCATTGCTTTCATCCACAATCCTGATGTAACAGTCGTTCACTTTTCCAAAATTCAGGTCTAATGTTCTTCTGTCTTTTTTATTGTCGTGAGGATATTTACAGATCGTGCAACATATAATAATCTGCTCGATTTTATCGCTGACTTTGGATAAATCGATAAACATATCTTCATCGTCATCGCCTTCACTTCTGCTCCCGTCCGGATCATCAATGGCGCCAGTAATTGCACCATCTTCAGTAAATGGCCTAAAGAGACCTTTTTCTATCTTATCCTCAATTTTATTACCTATACGGATCTGTCCATAAAAGGTAAAATAAGAATCAGAAGGGATTTTAAAATCACTGCCTATCGAAAAGGCAGAAACATCGAGGTCGAACTCCGGACCACCGGGTTCTTCGTTAGGATCCCAGCCCATTCCTATTTTTACAATGGTGAGTCCGGGTGCTGCTTTGGAAAGAGAGAACCTGTCTCCCTTATTTAAATTAAAACTGCTCATCTATTGATATAATTCTATTAGTGTATTTAAACCGCCGGAAAAGGCCTGGCCAAGGGCCTCAACATTCCATGCTCCCCCGTTTCTGGAAACTGAAGCAATCATCAGGGAATCTTCGTTTGTAAATTCCTCTTTGAGCAGGTACTGGCATAAAACCGATTTATCAGAATTGTTCCTGATATTGATATAGGAGTTTTGAACGTGGCCAAAGTGGTGGCCTCTTTCTTCACTCTGATCAATGGTTACTGCGAAATAAAGGAACTCCACTTTCGGATCTATTTTGGATAAATCGATATGGATTACTTCATCATCTCCATCGCCTTCGCCACCCCTGCTATCGCCCGGGTAATGGGTAGAACCATCAGGGCTCGTGTTGTTGTTATAAAAAACAAAGTATTCATCGGCAAGCAGTTTGCCGTTTTCGCCCAGCATAAACAGGGAGAGGTCGAGATCTACCGGGTGTCCGTTTACAACAGCGGTATCCCAGCCCAGGCCGGCAATAATGCGTTTTAAGTCCGGTTCTTCACTGATCAGGGAAACGGGTTTTCTTTTTTCTATTTGTATAGCCATTTTGTTAAGTTTTAGATGTTATATGCCCTAACTTTTTTTTGGAGGTAAAGGCGGTGGTTTTACGGGATTGTTTTTAGTGTTTTGCGGTACTTTTATTTCGGGCAACCTGGGGATGTTTACCGGTTTTGGAACATCGCTTTGCTTTTTGGGTGGTAACGGCGGAGGCATTTTTGGTGTTGGAAGGGCTGGCCACGGCAGTACGGGAGGCGCATTAGGTACTTTTGCTTTAACACTGTAACCGGCATTGGCAATTGTTTGGAAAATGGCCAGCATGGTATGTTTAACATCAACTGGCTGCAATGCCATAACATGATGATACCTTTTTAGCAGTTTATCAGAAAAATACGCGGTGCTGATTTCTTCTGATCCAAGCAGGATCATTACTCCATCGGCCTGTAAACTGTTTGCCCTTAACAAATCGTCTATCGCCGTAAAAATCATCCCGTCATTGGTATAATATTGCAGCCTGTCGTTCAGGTTTTTTTCCCTTACATTAAACCAATACCGGTTTCCATCAGATAGTTCGGCTTCACCTTTAATAATCGGACTGATGTTTTGAAGTAAAGCCGCACTGAACGGCAGCAGGAAAGCGATTTCGGCATCTTTATTAACCGACAGATAAGAGTTTTGCAGGATGATATATTCTACAATCATATCGGCCAGTATTTTTACCCTGGGGTCGGCACCCTGACCTGGCAGTTTGGCCGATCCAAGCGCTTCAGCCTTACTATTTTTGTAAAGGTTTAAATAAAGTACATCATCAATGCCATTCATGAATAAAATAGCCTTGTTGTTTGATAAAATCTGCTTTTGGGCAAGTATATTAAAAAGGGTATTGTGATAAGCAATGCGGTCTAAATTAAAATAGCCGGCCTCCTGAAACAGGTTTTCGATCAGCGATTTCTCATTGTCTTCAATATCATCATCAAATAAAAAGCGTAATGGAAACTGCTGCCTGTACGATTCGATAGAATCTGATTTGTATAATACGGTGTTTAAAAAGTGTGATAAGTATTGTTCAAAACCATAATAAAATAGCTGTTTAACAGGTTTTTTGTTGCCATATATACTGAAATGTTTAGCCGGATCTTTTACAATTTCGAAATAATTGCCATAAGCATAAGGATCGTTTTTGTAAAAGCGTTCCCTGGCGGCGGCACCAAAAACAAAATCGTTGCCATTTACATAAAAGTATAAGGGAATCTCGTTCGATTCCCTCATTTTTAATGGGGCATAAGGGTTACCGTCGGCTTGATACCAGAAAGTAACCGTCCGCTTCGATATTTTTGCCAATACACAGAATCCCATCGTTACTATTGTTTTTGAATGCCTTTAAGCAGGTGTTTTTCAAAGAATTTCATCCCTTCCAGAATGATGATCGGCGCTACATAATCGAAATCTTTCTGATCATCGTGTTTCCGCTTTTGTGCTTTGATAAAATCGGGCTCTCCTTTGATGTAGTTCTCGATGTTCATATCCTGGAAACCCGCCATAAAATCTGTCGCATTCATTTTTAAACCGAACATGCTGGATGATACCTTGTAAAACAGATCAGCAAAATCCATAAACCTTGGACAGTGTGGTTTGCCTTCCTGTGGCAGGCAGATAAAATGATTGCCAATGTGTTCCAGCATCTCAGGCGTAATGGAATTGGTTGATTCGAGGTATTTAAATTCGCCATTTGGCGTAACCACACAGAAATTATCTTCGCCCAGGATCTCAATGGCCTGTTTGTTGGTGGGCACCAGAATGCTGGTGATATTGGTTGGGATGGCCAAACCTTTCGATACTTCGTATTTAACATCCGCATTATCTGTTCCGCGCTGCGAATTGATATCGATTATTTTTAAAGGGCTTGTGGTAATCGGACTAATGGTTTGTTTGGCCACTGCTTCCCCGCCCATTCCCCTGATAAACATCTGTGTATAATAATCATCTGCTGCGGCCGGATTTACCGCGGTAAACCAGTCGAATATCCTTGCTCCTTTACCAGCAAATGCAATTTTTATTTTAGGCGGGATGGCTTTAACGGCTGGTGGTGCATCTTCTGATTTAACAATTTCATTCCTCAGTTTATAAGCCAGTTGGCCTGCGTAAAACATAATCAAACCGGTAACGTAAAGGTTAATGCTCATCATTTCTTTACACTCGGCAGCGATTAAAAGATAAAAAGTTTCAAAATCCGAAGCTTCTAAACGGTCAACAACCTGTTCGAAATAATAGGGTGCAGTATTTTCGTTAAATTTAGGCGTGCCTGAATTTAAACCCTGGATCGATATTTTTTTCTTTTCACAAATCCTGAGCAGTACATTTTTAAAGTTGGGCGAAAATTTGGTTGCCTGTGCCACACGTTCGGCGGCGAAACGAATGGAGTTCTGTTTGATCATTGCCTTTCCACCTTCCATCTGGCACAATGCGGTAATATCCGTTGTACTGCCACCAATATCGAAACAAAGCACCAGTTCTCCGGGATTAATGGAGTAACCCCCATTCGGACGGACCAGGTAATTGGCTACAGCACAGGCTTCGGATAAAGATTCTTCATTGCTTAACTTTTTGAAATCGAACCTCACCGGGCCGGTTTCTGTTTTGATATCTACCGCTGTAAGTGTTTTTTTAGCCTCGTTGCCCCATCCAGTAGCAACGGCTGTTTTGGCTTGTTCGCCCCAGCCACTATTGCCGGTGTCTGTCGAACCCCATGCTGATGTTGTGGCTGCAGGTGCTGAATCCTGGCTGCCCCAACCACCCGATTGAGCTACGGGAGATCCCCAGCTGCTGTTACCCGACGTATCGCCTATATCAGAAAGATCGGAAGGAGGGAAGGTTTTTAATTTAACATTGCTTTCAATCGGTGATATTTCTTTAAGCGAATCCCATATCCCCCTGTATTCGCTTAATAATTCTTTACCCATTGATGAGGGGTATGACCATTTTAGTGTATGCGGCTCATGCCCTTCAATAAATAACTGCGCATACACATGAAGCAATAGGGTACTTAAATAGGCGGTTTTGTAGCTCTTGTCAATCTGCTGGGTAGACCATTTCATGTTGTACACCAGCTCGGCCCTGCCAATCCGGTTATAACCTAAAATGTACCTGTTGTTTTCTGCATTTTCAATGGGTAGGTTTTTTTCAAAACAGGGGAAACCACCTTTTACGGCCTGCGCCATTAAGGAGTTAACCTGGATGTTGCCATCGTTTACCACTCTTCTCGAATCGTGTATGGTTAATACAGATTTGATGGAATTAGTAAGGATTTCATCGTTCTGAAAAAAGAAGATTTCATCTTCCACCGCAGGCCTTTCATCATTGTTTTTGCTGTCTGTAGCCAGCAATGATACCCTTTTATTGGTGAGTTTCAGGTTTTCGCAAACCTCGTTCCGCTGATCGGAAAAGTAAGCAATAGAAGAATTAGTACTGCCAAAATCGACACCTAAAAAGGCTGGCGACAATGTCCTTGGCGCGTTTAACATATTCACCGGTAAAGCCTGCGTATTGCCCGATCCATCGTAACGGATAATTCCAAAACCACAATCAACCCCTGCATGGGCAAATTTTACGCCTTTAAAAGGTTTGTTGCTTTCGTATATCTCGTATTTGTATTTATTGTCGGCAACCGCATTATTGGATGCGATATGCAACTGCGCTTTAATGTTGCCATATTTTTCGGAGATTACTGCTGCCTTTCCATTATTAGCCAGGTATAAAGGAATACCCTTTTCATCCAGTACGATCCTGAAAAAATCGTCATCCACATTTCCTATAAATGGCGTAGCCTGAAACTTGGCATCGTTATGTGGTATTTCAGAATACAGAAAATAGCGGTTCCATTGTTTGGAAATAAAATTGGGCCACATTAAAATGTCTTTACCGCTGATCGATTCGGAGGTTACCCTGTAAATTACCTCTTTAACAATCTCATTTCCGGTTTCGGTATATAGTTTTAACTGAACGATTAAACGTTCTCCGTCTTTATCTGCTGGGTCGTAAATGGCGGTAATCCTCGATTTTACGTTTGATGATTCTGAAATACCCACCAATGCATCAAGTGTGGCACCAAAAACATTTAGTGCCAGTGGCGTTAATGGCAGGGTAAAATAAGCATAGCTGTTCAGCTGGCCTTTGGTTTCGGCGGCCAGTAGCAATATGGGTTTTGATTTTAGAAAGTTCCGGGTTTCCATACCTTCCCTGCCAAAATCGATCTGGGCAATCTCGGTAGTATCCGGAAGCAGTAAATCTTTCGGATCGAACAGGATACTTCCTTCTTTCAATTCGTTATAGATAATCCCCTCCGAACCGTATAATTCTGTTGAATAATTGAAAAGCAGGCCAAAAGGATAATTGAATAAAGAGCCAACTTCGGGCGATGTAGATTTATCAAGTTTTGGATATCCCTTTGCCTGCTGATAAATGACCATATCGTTCATCCAGGCTTGGATACAGGTCGAAATATTTCCATATTCAGGTCTGATCAGTTCTTCTACTCCGGCATAATTTAACCTGAACTTTTCAATGTTTTCTAAAATGTGTTTGGCATAACCATACAGGGTAGATAGTTCCTGCGGGTTAATTTCTGACTGTAAAGGATCGATAAATTTTCCGTTCTGTACGTTGATGAAAGGGAATTTTTCTTTAATCTGGTACGATACCGATGTAAAAACAAAACTATCAGGAGAGGTTCCACCGATCACGTTGCCTTTAAAGGAAATGACATCAATAAAGGGTATTCTATCTGCATTATTGGCCAATGATTGATCGCACCACAAAGGTTTCCGCTCAAACAACATATTGCCAAATGCACCGGTAGGCTCGTATATATTTGCAGTTGCATTTAAATGCCGGCCATCTGAATAAGATAGATGAATTCTATTTGCTTCGATATCTTTATAGTTTAAGGCTATACAGCTGATCAATCCTTTCCATTCGCTGATCAGGGACTTATAGAATAACATTAACCCTGATGCTTCTGCGTCTTTATCGCGGATATTATCTATGGCATTTTTGAATAAATTAGCACGGGCAAATACAGAAGGTATGCCAGATACAATTGTTCCGATATTAACAGCAGAATTACCGTCCTGATCTACAGCGATTTCGGGAATCAGGATGTTTTTGGTAAATACTTCAAGCTGGGGAATTTTATCCCAGACAAATTCGACTCCGTTCGGCTCTGTTTTGGGATGAACTTTTATCGCCAGTGCTTTGATTCTTTTATCAGACATGGTTCTTTAGTTTATATCGAAGTTTTGTGAAATGGTAAGTGCATTAAAAATGTGCGCGAGGAATTTCTCTTTGGTAGTATTTACCTTTTGCTCGTCTTTGGGATTGGTATTGATCAGTTTTTCGACAAAAAGATCATAACGGTCTCTGAAAAGTCCGCCTTTACTCCAGTGGTGTTTTTCATCCAGGAAAATGGTGCCCACATCCAGTTTTTTAAGTTCGGAAGGATTATCCGGGAATGCCTTGCTATCGAAAAGGAACCTGCCAGGGGCAACGGAGTTCCTCACCTGATAAAGCCAGCCTGGTATAAATTTGGCATCTTTAAAGGTGTAGGCAAAAAGTTTAAAATATTCGTTGATGTCTTTACACTCCGCATCGGTAATGGTACTGTATTGGTTCAGTTTTTGGTTTTCGCACTGTTTGATGAAACCCTTTATACCACCATCATCAAAAGCGCCACCGTTTTTGGTTAAAGAAATATGTGCCAGGGAGAAAAATGCACCCAGTTTGTTTACAAATATTTCACCCGATTTATTTTCGTTGCCAATAAAGTCGTCAAAAGAGAAGTTGAACGAATTATCTTTAAATTCTACCGCTTTATAAAGGTAATCGGCCTTTGCGCTGTTAAAACCATCATTTCGGGTAAAAAAATCGTAAGCGGCACAGGCACATAACAACTCTGTAATGTGGCAGGGGTTTTTCTGTTCGCTGCCACCGGTAATAGTCTGATTGGAAACATTGTTGCTATCAATTTTTTTGCTTTCTATTGGCCAGCCAATGTGGTAAAGCAGTTTATAACATTTCTGAACGGTAGGGTCGCTTTGGTAAAACTGCAAGGCTGCCTGACTGTTTAGTGGAAAAAACGATGAATCTGCGATTACACTATTGGCTTTACTGGCTTTCTGTTTATCATCGGGTTTATTGAAAGTGAAATACTCCGTTAATAAAGTAGAACCAAATTTGGCCTTGGCGAAATCGATACTTGCATTACCGTTAGAACGGATTTTTACAAAATCCTGGAGTGCTTTGGGGATTACCGGGATAGATGATGCACCTGTACCACCGAATATAGAACCAAAAATAAAAACCCTGGCATTTGCCCCAGCGCCCTCCAGTTTGCCCATAAAAGTGTCCAGTTCGCGCTCCTGCGATTGTACTGTTGCACCTTTGATGATATTGCGGGCGGCTTCTACTATGCCGTGGTACATCAGCATAGAACCTAAGTGGGTTTGTGCCCGGTAGCCATGATCTAAAGCAAATTCCTGTACCGAACTATTATCTAAAAACAGATCAGAGATTAATTTATTGGCTTTCTGCTGCTCGGGCGAACCTGTGGTAATTTTGGTAATGTTTTTATAAGTTTCTCTTCCAGGGCCAGCATAATTTGTGAAAAACCGGTGTAAATTCAGTTTGGCTGAAAAGAAAGTATTTGCATTTGGTGTTCCGCCTACACTGGTACCGGTTGTTTTAACCCGGTTGTAAAGGCCGATCAGTTCTTCAACCCGGCCCTTATTTCCGTTATTCTGATCGGTATCGAGCGTGAGGATTTCGATTTCCTGATTGTCGAACATCCCGATTCCACACAAGTGGGTAAAGGCTTCCAAACAACGCATCCCGGTACCACCTATGGCGATTACGAATAATTTATCCATTGATATTTTGATTAGGGATTAAAACCAGTGTCCGATTTTTCCGGTGGAAAATATTTTGCTCATTACAAAACCGATGATGATGTAGATGACGAAACCGATAGCTGTACCGATACTCAGGGCGGTTACATAATTATTTACAACCATAATATTTGCATCAGGCTTGAATGCATAATAACCCAGTAAAAAACATACTGCCGGATTTAAGATGGCCAATATCCAAAACCAGGTTTTACGTGCCTGTGGGTCTTTTGGATTGTTCCCCCCTTCAAACTTGATGGCGTTTGCAATGATGGCCGATAAAAGAAGAAAGATCAATGCGGTAATGATCGAGATGATGTAAGCTGACGTTGATTCCATTTTAGAATTTATTTTAATGATGTTGGATTACTGTTTAGTTTTGATATAGTACGAATACACTACTTTATCTACAGGTTTAAGCTCCTGCAAGGTATTTTTGATCGATTCTGCTAAAGCAGTATTAGGGGTGTTTTTAGCGTTTAGCCATTCGAATTTGGCTATTTTAGCGCCTTGTAGATTTGGTGTGGCCGTGTTTGATAAAATATCTACCTTAACTAATCCATCAGGATTATGGATGTTGGCTACGCTGAATTTAGGGTCGAAAGCAACACCAAATTCTACATGTTTTGGATTAGATGCCCTGGTATTGGTAAAAAGGCTTTGGTTGAGGGTAAAAACCTCATTAAGCCGGCTTGATGCCTGTGTTTTATAAACCCATTGTGCCTTTAATTTTCCGTCGGTATTGTAGCATGCCAGTGCAATTGCATCCTTTTCCTGATCAGAAAACTTAGCCTCGCCATTATTTCCTTTGCTTAATTTGGGTTGGTGTTTTTTAGCTTCTTCTGCTTTTGTAAAATTTTCGAAATCGGTGGTCACATCCGAAACTTTTACACTGAAATTTCCAAAAGTGTAACTATCCTCATTACTCAGATCGATAAAAAGTTTCCGGAAGAAATCGTTAAACTGGTTTTGGCCGGCATAAGTGCTGTGCAGTTGATCAATGTTTTTCCAGTCTAAGCCGAGTGGATAAAATTCGTAGTTTTTCCCGTTTTTAAGGCCGTTAACGTAACCCTCTTTTAAATCGAGTACATTTTTGGCTTTATCTGATTTTGCACTTTCATCATAAAAAATACCACCTGATTTTTCTGACGGATATCCGGTTGATAGTTGATAAGCACTGTTCGATAAATCAAACCTGATAGTTGATGGCGAAAGTTTTGATTCGAGTTTTGAAATCATACTTCCTGCATCCGGATTGCCACAGCTGAATATGGTAAAATAAAGGTGTTTATTCACCTTACCTTCTTTATAATCTGCAATAAAAAAATGGACAGCATTCCCTTTTTCGAGCCATTTGGAGAAGGGTATTTTAAGAAAAGCCGTATTGGTCACTTCTATGTTTTTTTGCCACTCTTCAAAATCGGTAATCAGGAGCGCATCACTGTTACCGTCAACAATTTTTTCTACAGTTGATTGCAATGGTGCCCAAATATCAGCGTATTGTTTTGGATCGCTTACCTGTTGGCCCAATTCAGTTGTATTGGTTACTTTTAATAATGATATTTTATTGGAACCTAATTTATATACTTCAAACTGTTGAGTGAGAACGGTGTTGAAGCAGGCCGACATCATGCTTTTGATCGTTGGATCACTAAAAGCCTTATTTATTCCAGATGAGAAATCAATATAAAGTGCCGGTGTACCTTTTTTGGTTTCACTGCCTGGAGTATTAACGTTATGGTACGCTTCGATACGCTTTCCTAAATCCTGATCATAAAGGTTAAAATTTGTAGCCGCGAATGGATCTTCTGATTGGGATCCTCCAGAACCTTTACACGCTGAAATTGCAAATAGTCCCAATAATCCCATTAGCCCGATAAAGTTCTGGGTATTGCCTGTTTTCATAATTTATACATTTTAGTGCTTTTAGTATTGTTTAGCTGATCAAAAGTATAAGCATGGCAACGGCAATCCTTACGGAAAACCGTAAAGAGAAAATTATAGGCAATAAAATTTAGATTTAATTTTTAGAACCGAATGGAAGTGATGGAGTTCGAAAAAAGATATGCTTAAACGAATACACATTTTATCTCTTTAAATTCATAAAACCTCATCAAAACCAGCGTGGCTATTAATTATAGGTTTTTTTGAATTTCCTTCTTAAGCATACCCAAATGGGCTATTTCTGTATTTTACATCAAAATTATTTTGGTGTAGTCCAGAACAGTTCAGGATTATTGGTTTTATAATTGATAAACTTAACCCCGGTTTTCTGATTGGTTGATTCCCTCTTCTGAGGCCCCTGAACAATACCATCCAGTGGCAACAGTTCTACATAGGCCACTTCTTTTCCGCTGGTCCAGGTTTCGGTATCATACTGGCTCATCACGGGAGTTTCAAGGCGGTAAAGATTTTTTGCCATATAGGTTTGCAGGTAATATTCCTTAGATTGTAATGCGGTACGGTTCCAGTTTGCATCTGCATTTAATACCAGCGGCATACCTTTTACCAATCGTTCTCTTACTTCCTGTACACCGAGCAGATTGCCTTTTTCATCCATCACATACGAATCAAAGGTAGGGTCAATCCAGATCCACTTCTTAAGGTCTTTACTGTATACCATATTAATTACATGGCAATCATCAAAATTGGTTTCTTTTGGCATGCAGGTAATGTATCTGGAAGTAATGCCCATAGCGAGGTAACATTCGTTAAGCACTGTGGCCAGCATACGGCAGTTTACCCCGCGGTTTTGCTCCCTGCACACCCTAATCAGCTCAATTGCATTTTTAAGGGTAGGGTTACCGCTGTTCCCATCATGCCTGATCAGATTATGTACCCAGTGCATCAGGTTGAAAATTTTAGAAAGCTCGTTTCCTTTGCCCGCGACAGAATCTAGCCTGAGGTCTGTTCTGATGCGCACCAGATTGGAGTTATCCATGGATTGGTAGGTAAATACCGGGACTTCACGTCTGTCTGAAAGGTTGTATTTTCCCGCCTTTTGAAGTGTATCCAGGTAGGCAATGGGTCTCCTGCTGGGAGCCTTTGCATCATATTTTACCTGTGTTCTTGCGGTATCGGTTCCATTAACCAGGATAATAAAATCATATTCCCCAACCTTTGGATCGACATTGAATGATATGGATTCCTGGTCGGTATAAAAAGTTACTTTTTTGGCCGAGGTGCTATATACATCTAATTTTTCTTTAGGCATAACCGTCCAGGCGTTCTTTCTGACCGGGTAATTATCATCTTTGATATCAACACTGGTAGAAGTTGCCTTAACAATTTTAAGCTGCTTTTGGGCGAATGCAGTGGTTACTGAGAAAAGGAGTAAGGATAGAATAGTGCGGTTCATTTTCAATTGGTTTAAGGTTGGGGCTTAAAACAAAGACGTAAGGAAAATGAGGAAGGTTGCATTGCATCAAAAATAATAATTACCAGCTTAAAACCAAGATTACCTGTTAGATGTAAAAACCGATCATGCTCATTTTTAAACATGCGATCTTATGGTTTCGCGTGATACAGAAATATTCATGAAACTACTCCCTTAAACAAAAAAAGCCACCCAAATGGGCAGCTTTAACCTATTTGATTGATATTTTTTATTTCGCCAGAACCATTGCGTTCTGCTCTGCTTCCATGATTGCTTCAGATGTGTATGATGCTGATTTAAGACTGGCAAAGTCAGCTAATTTTACATTTTTCTTGTTGCTGGCAATCATTGTACTTTCACCAGCAGTACCACTTAATTTTAATACCGCATCATCCTTAACGATAGTATATAAACTGCCTGCTGTTGTTTTGATTTTCGCGGTAGCACTTTGATACAAAAATAACTGAAGGTATTTTACATCGAAATTATTGCTGGTTACCACCACTGATTGGCCATAAGCTTCAATTCTTTCTAAATCATTTACAGTAACATTCAGCGTTACCTGGCTGGTTTCTAACGAGTTGATAAATAAGGTTTTTCCATCAGTTGATACGGAGGTTTTTGCAGCGTCATAATTGCTTGCACCGGCTACGTTTTGTTTATCGCCCTGGGTTAAGACGATTTTAACGTTACCGCTTACCCAGATTCTGTTGAATTTTGATAATGAAGCAGTTTTTGTTTCTACTTTAACGGGCTCAGTGGCAAAAGTTGCCATGGCTGATGAAGTAAATACTACTGCTGTTAATGCTGCTGCGAATAATGTTTTTGCTAAAGTTTTCATATCTTTTATATTTTAAGTTTTTTGTTCTTGTTTTGATATTAAGACGCAACGAGCCACCAAACGTTGCAGGCAAAAACCCGGTATTATACCAGTGTAGGTAACCGCTAGACCAACGCCTGTAATTTCTAGACGAACGGTTGGTAACTTTCCATTGCAGAAATCCACTATTTATTCTCATTACTTATCATTTTACAGTCTTTTTAAGAAAAGTGCTAATGGTCATTTCAATTGTTTATAGCTCCTTGAACAGGGAAAACAGCCCCTTAGCCTAGATAAGTAAATTAAGTAATTGAATGATTTGGCAAACAAGTTGGCAGAACAAATATGGAGGATAAGCATGTGGCCCAGGTTAAAATTATTGTTTGGGGATAACGATCAGTTACAAGTAATTCAATCTGACTTTCTTTTGTTATTCCAAAGACCTGACTGTTAAAAGCTGCCCTCTAAATATCAGAAATGCTGTAATTAGATTGCTGTATTAACGATATAAAGCATATTAAATATTTAAACCTGTGCTAAAATGATATTCATCCATTTAGCAACCACGTAGTTCTACCTGGTTTTACTTTCCCGTATTTTTTCGGTTAAACAGATGTTTCTTATCGTGTTAATTTGAGAAAATTAAGCGGAGCACGAATCGGCTTAATAGAAAAACGTGATGAAAACAAAAAACCAGGCAAGCGGCTGAACCACTTGATTAGCACAACTCTTTTAATACAACCGAACCCAATACCGCTGCCTGTAAAGCATCAAAACGCTATGGCCGCAGGTGTGCCATATCCTGAACCTTAAAATACAATCAAAACCAACAGATATTTCAAGCCCTTAAAATCATGGAAAACAAACTCATCTTTAATCAGTATGATATGGTGGTGTCTTTTACGGAAGATACGCTAAATCAGGAACTCAAAAAACTCGTTACCGGTGGAACAATCAAGCCAACGGTAGTATTATCAAGAACCGCAGACAATAGCGGTAATTATAACTATACGGTATGGGATAGCGAAAGCCAGGTCCCGACCGGAGCGGAGTACATCAGCGGAAATATTACACCTGGTGTACGTATAGATCAATCTGGCAGCAATATAGTTCTGGTATTAAATTTTGATGCCGGCAAAGCCTCATTTATTGATAAAAATGGCTTTGGCCCCTTGGCTGAACTTAAACAGTATGATATGACGGGATGGAAGTATGGCTTTAACGTTAACCTCGATCTTTCGGAATTTAAGCCCGATGGCACAAAGATACCTTCGCCGTTGGTAGCAGAGCAGCTCAATAACTTCAGTGCTGATAACCTTTCAATAAGCTGCCTTTTTATGGATTTTGTTTCTACAGACCTGAAAAGTACCATACCGGCTGAAACTTCGTGCCCGGCAGAAATGACGGAGTTTATGAGCTTTTATTTTGAACATTTATCAGCCAGCGGCAATCCGTACATATTAGGCTATAATGCCAATGCAAATAATAATAGCACATTTTCGCAAAATATCCCGGCCGAACTAACGCCAACCGGAGCCAACTATTCAATGTTTACTGACCATGTGAACACTGGCACAAGCAACCTGAACTACGCCATGGTTACCAAAGGCGGTTTTGTTAATATTCAGGGCAGTTCGCCAACACTTGATAGCAACTGGTTTTCGGCAAACAGCAACCCTGATGGCAAAATAATCATTTCACACCTCCGTTTATTGGAGGCTTTGATCCTTGTTCCGTTCTATAATAATTTGCAGCAGCAGGTATTTCAACAGGTTTCGCAACATGTAAGTGTTGGCCCCGGTGAGCCCTATAATGCAGCAAAAACCGTGAGTGGCAGCAACTGGAGTTTCAGCATGTCAAATGTTAACGGAGGTGATGACCAGTATGTAAACACCTTTACCGTTGGCCTTCAAAATGCCCCTGATTCAATTGTTCTAAGTATGAACGGAGCCATTAATATTTATAAAGAAGTATCGAAAGATGCCTTTTTTTGCACAGCCAGGGCGCATGCAAGCGCCAACATCCAATGGGCCGGAACGGTTACATTAAGCATCAGAAACGGGCAGTTGAATTTGGATAAGAGTTTCGGTATTACCAGCAAAAATTCTGACCATGGTACCAATACCTGTGCGGATGCTTTTTCGTGGATGGGCAAAATATTGGGCGGCTTTCTTGACCTGTTTACATTTTGGACCGATGGCGGTGCGCTGTCGAATCTGCTGGATGGCGCGATGAGCGTTGATATACCAGGCATTGGCGATATTTCTATCGGCCTGGACAATTTTTCGAGTGTAATTACAGGCCTCATTATTATGCCAACGGGTTCAAATTATCAGCTGTCAGCATCGCCTGCATCACCAACTATTGATAGCGACGGCAACGTTTACCTCGATCTGTCAAAAACAAATTAATTAACATAGTTAAAACTTAATCGTGATGAAAAACACAAGTATTTTTGAACAATTTGACATGGTTGTATCCATGACTCAACAAACCATTAACGATCAGCTTACGCATCTTTCAAGAGTTGGTACCATCCACCCTTCATTTATTTTAGTACAAACAGTTGAAAAGGGAAAATACGTTTATAAAGTATTGGACGATGCAAGCCAAATTCCGGACGGCTGCTCATATATCAATGCCAATATCCTGCCGCAGATTAATATTTCAAACAGTGGTTTGGATATCACCTTTGTTTTAAACATGGTTTCGGGCACGGCTGCGTTTTGGATAGGACAGGGGCCTATGTCGCAACTTACCAATTTTGATATTGCTGATTGGGCTTATGGCATTGATGTGAATATGGACCTGTACAAACTGGAGCAGGATGATATTGGCAAAAAGATAGTTGTACCACCTTTAGTTGAAGCACAGCTAAAAAACTTTACCGATAATATGTTCAGCGTAAACTCATTGCTGATGGATTTTGAATCGGTTGATTTGCTGCAGTTTAACCCAACCCATACCACAGCAGGCAGTTCTGGCGACATAGGCATTGAGCAAATGGTGCTGTTTATGCAGTTTTATTTAAAATGGTTAATTGCAACAGGCAATCCTTACGTTTTGGGCTATGCTATCGCCCAGACAGACCAAACCCAGGTTCCAGTTACTGAAGTTGTACCTGACGAGCTTAAACCGGTAGGCACCACTTATTCGATGTATAGTGATGCGGTAATACCAGGAAAGAGCAACCTGAATTTTGTATTGGCTACCAAAGGCGGTTTCGGCCATATTTCAGGCTCGCCCGGAACTTTTGATACCAACTGGATAGGTGATAATGAGGATATTAATGCCAAAATGATTATCTCGCATAACGACCTGGTTGAAAACCTGATATTAAGGCCCTTGTATGAAAACTTTCAGAGCGGCGTATTCGATCAGATAAAAGATAATATAAACGTGACTTCGGGAAATACGTATGAGCAAGGCCGCACTTTTACATCAACGGGCATTAGCTATACCATATCAAATGTAAGTTCGGGCAATGACCAGTATGTAAATACTATCGATGTGAGCTTTAACAACAACGCTACAAGTGTTGATATTGTATTGAAAGGGCATGTACAGTTGTATAAAGAAGTTGATAAAGACATGGGGGTTTGTACAGCAAAAGCATATGCAGGTGGTACGGTTGACTGGTCGGGCCTGTTTACTATCGAAGCAACAAAAGATGCATCCGGGTACCCTACCTTAAAGGTTACGAACAGCAGTAAGATTGACAACCTCTCTTCTGACTCTGATCAGAATACATGCGCGAAGGCTTTTGCCTGGATAGGTAAAATATTGGGTGGAATTCTGGATGCCCTTACAGGTGGCCTCGACCAGGGATTTTTTACCGGCTTGTTTGATGGCCTGTTGGATTTACATATTCCACAAATCGGCAATATGGGTGTTGCCTTTGGCAATTTATCTAATGCGGTGCGCACTACTATTTTACTGCCCGGCGGACAGGTATTTTATTTCAAAACCCCATTTATCGATTCAGAAGCTAATTTCTACCTATCATTAACCTACAAAACAGATCATTAATTGCTTGTTTTTAATCTTCTCAACTATTAAAATATGGAAACCCATTTCAATGACATTTTAACATTGCCATCCACTGGTTTACAGGATGTAAAATCAGCACAGATACTTGTTTCATGCGAACTGATGAAAAATCAGGTCAAAGCCTCGCCAATTGAACCCAATGATAATATCCTGGTGGCACAGGACAGCAAAGGGCAGCCCTTAATATTTACCATTGGGGCAGATGGTATTTTACGCTTATTGCAATTTTCGGCAGGATCAGTCGATGGCTTTTCGTCCATCAACTTAATGGATGGTTTTAAAGACTATGACAAGGCCATAACCTTTGATATCAGCGAAGATTTAAAAGGCCGGATTTCAATAGCCTTTTCTTTATCACTTAAAACTACTGGCTTTACGGATGTTTTTATTGCTGAAAATATTCCGAATAATGCAGACTGGTCTACATTCGCTGCTTTGTGCAAAAAGGCGCAGGGTATTGATGCTTCTTTCATTGCCGATCACATTCGCCTGGGAACAACCGACATCAATAATAACGCCATGGTACTGGCAACCGGTAAAATAAACGATAATGAATATTATTACGAGATCAATGGCACCGATTTTACCGCCGTTAAAATGGAGCTACCGGAAAATGTACACCAGGCCACCGAAATTGAAATTGGTTTTGCCTTCGGCCAGAAAGCCAAGTTTTTTTTATACGGCATAGGCGATTCGCAAACATTGGAATGTACTACCATTGCCGATAAGTTTGAAGGCAGTTTGGTGTATGATTTTAGTCCCGGTAATGCAGAGATACCCCTACAATACCAAAAAATGGCCTATAACTGTATGCAAACTGCCTATGGTACACAAACAAACCCGATGTTGATTTCCTCAGACCTTTACATCGGCACAGCGCAGGGTATATTTCTGTTTAACGGATGTAAAATTAAGGACGGTGGTTTCCAGGTAGTTACTGATAAAATAAAAGATGTACACCAGTTATATATCACCCAGGATACATCCAGCATATCTGTTTGGGCAATGGTAAGCCCTAATAACCTCTACTATATTTATGGTAAAAAGAGCAGCGCAGGATATACATGGAACGATCCTATCCTGTTTAATACCGAAACAATCCACATTGCACCAATAAGGAATAAAATTAAACTCAGCAATGAGCTTTACCTGGTTGACCAGAACGAAAACCTTATTCATTGCTGGCAGGACCCCACATCAACCATCTGGAATCAAAGAACCATTAATGTAAAAGCAAGCGATTACCTTATCAACCTGGATTCGTTTACTACCAAGGTAAAAATTACCGACCAGGATGGTAAAATCCTTCCTAACGAAAACATCTCCATCACTTCGTCTGAGTGGCTTTTTGTGAATATCAATGGCAAAATTTACAGTCTCGATATGGACAACCCTGCAATAGTGGCTACAGATGGTCGCGGGATGATCAATATCATCCAACTGACAGATAATATCGCCTCGCCGATTTTTCACCTGGATGCAGCATTTTTGGATAAAATAGTGAACATTTATCCAAATGGTAAAATTCAGCATGGCCTTTCGCAAATAAGCTCGGGCGCCGACTTGCAGAATGCGAAGGACGCTGATGGAAATCCGGTTTTAACGCAAACACAATCATCAGATACCCTTGACGGCGTTTCGTCTAATTTAAGCCAGCTTACCGGCGCCGCGGCAACCCATAAAACAGGTGTGGTAAAGGATGGTGACTTGTTTACTTCGTTAACGGATAAGGGTACGAGGGAAACAGGCAAGCTTAATCTTTCGCATCTGCCGGATAACTTTATAATTGGGATGAAGTTGGAAAACGGAACCTGGAAACCCCATACCGATGCTGGCGGATTTATTAGGGCGGGCGGCATCGGCGACGATTTTTTAACTGCCGTGGGCGATGCTTTTAAATGGCTGGAAACAGCTTTTGAAGACGGAATAAAACTGGTAGAAAAGGGCGTTACCTACCTAAAAGACGGTGTAAGTTTCGTGGTTAAAAAAATAGGAGATGCCCTACACTTTGTGCTGAGCATCGCGGATAAAATATTAACCATTGTACTGGACACCCTGTTAACCGTATTCAAAGCAATAAACTGGGTACTGAAACTAATTGGTATTGATCTGCAGGCTATACTGCGTTGGTTAGGCCATTTGCTGGGTTTAGACGATATCTGGAAAACTCATAAAGTAATTGCTGCGTTAATGAATAATGGAGTTAATTATGGCGCAGGTTTGCTGGAAAGTAAATTGCAGGATTTGGAGTCGTTTTTATCAACAACTTTAAATAACGCCGAAGATATGATCTTGAAACAGGTGTTACCTGCCAATATCGCCAGCCAGTCGCTCAGCCAGTCAGGTTCAATAGATAGCCCCTTAAATTCGTCGGCAGGCGATTGGATATTCTCGCAAATATTTAATAATAACTTATTCGGCGGCGGCTCATCAGGTAGTGTTAGCCACAATCCGTTTGAGCAATTTGTTAATGATGTTATACAACCAACCGTTTCTGTTTTAATTAATGACCTGGAACAGTTTTTTAAGGATTTTACAGGTTTATTATCGGGGAATATTGCTGATGCTTATAAATTGATAGCAGATCTGATAAAACTGGTCATCGACCCAATAAAAACCATTATACTGGGAATACTGAAATTTTTAGAAGACCTGGCGGGCGATTTAGCGGCTGCTTTGACAGAAATTGTCGATATTCCGTTCCTTAACACGATGTACAAATTTTTTACATCGTTATTGGGCGAAGAAGAAGACCTGACCATAGTTAATGCAGTAGCCTTCATTATTGCCATTCCATACACCTTTATCTCCAAAACTATGTTGGGCCATGCTCCATTTGCCCAGGATGATTATGGCATGCAATCACCAGATTATTATAAAAATCTGTTTAGTGACCAAACCTCGCCATTTTTACTGGCGGGGAGTTCATCCGGCGCAATAGCTTATTCAAAAATAGGCGGAAGTATTGCATCCGTGGCGGGCGTAGTGGCAAGCATATTAACCCTTATTGGTTTTATGGAAGATGATGACGGTGAAAATCAAGGGTTAAGTACACTAGACAAAATTGCCATGGGGTTTTCGGTGCTTACAGCATCATTGTCTTTTCCGATAAAGAAAGATGATCAAAACCACGATTCTTATGTCTTAAAAACCTGTACCTGGGTATTGGCGATTATTAAGGATCTGGGGTTTAAGTTTATTCCCAAAAAAGAAATAGCGGCCGGCGCCGAAGCTATTGCAGATGGTGTTATATTTTGTATGGCAATGCCCGCCGATTCGCTCAATGGTGAAAATGCAGGAGCCTACTTCCAGGATGTGCTTAGTAATTGCGGTGGCGCAGCAGCAGCCGGTGGTATGGCCTTTAAGAAAACCGAAGCAGGACTTATAATTGGTGCAGTTGGTGCAGGTATAGCTTATATTGGCGCCATTATCGGGCTGGTAAATTGCCTACAATCTGACGGAATAGTTCATAATGTTAACCCGGGCGGCTAATTCCGGATGATTTCTTTAATACAAAACCAGGGGCTGGCAGCCCCTGGTTTTAATTTACTTGCAAAATGGTTGAATCAATTGATTTTAATATAGACAAGCAACTTAAAAGCAACTGGTGCTGGGCGGCTGTAGCAGCATCTATAGCCCGTTATTACGGGAAAACCGAGTTTCAGGATCAGGTGCAATTAGCATGGCGGGTTTTGGGCAAAGAATGCAAATGTGCAGGCGTAAGCTGTTCGATTTGTAACATACCGCAGTTTATTGGTGAAGTACTTAAAATTACAGGTTTGCAAAAAAAAGCAATACCGGCAGCAGTATCAAAAGATGAATTAATTGAAGAACTGATCAATCAACGCCCCGTGATTGCTGTTATTAAATGGAATAACTCGGCAACAGGCCACCTTATAGTTGTAAGCGCGGTTAACTGCGACCAACATTTTACTGTTTGGGATTCCCGGCAACCTCAAATGTCCATTTTATCTTATCAAGATCTGTTAAATAATTACCAGGGCAAATCAACATGGGTAAATACTTTTTTTACCGAAGCGAATTAGTATTTAACTGCGAAGGTCAGTAAAGTCGTGAAATACTACAACTCATATTTTTCGTCAAAATCAACATAGGAAATCAATTAATGAACTCAAGATATAGCTATTAACGCTATTTAAATTTAATCAATTTTTTCGGGATAAGCACTACAGTAGTTTGTTATAAATACTTGCTATTTTTCAGGCATTTGCTTTCAAGGAGTTGAATTTGGCACTATATATCTATAAAATTATTATTGAATGAAATTTAGCTCGTTTTGTAGATAAATATCTCAAATATTTGTAGATTGCTTTGAATTAACCTCAATCAATCAAACAATGACAAACCTGTTTTTTTTAAGTGCCTGATACCTGCTGAAGGAGCCGGCACAATGTAATTTTTTCAGTAAAACAGCGTTCGCGGGTTTTTATTTCAATGCTGCCAGCAATTTATATTTTTACAGCAACCTCTAAACTAACATATACCCAAAGCCTATGGTTGATGAAAAAGATTGAAAAATATTACAAAATAATTTACTTACATCAATTACGTTTTACTGGCTGGCCGCAAAAAGGCGGGTGCTAGTAACGGATCCTATAAAAAAATATAACAATCGAAAAAAATGGACAAAATTTATAAAGATTACGTCAGCAATAACGAGATAGAATTGCACAGCATTCATGATAAAACTATTAGCTTAACAACGGCAAAAAAACGCGTAAAGCGATGGTTGGAAACGATTGGCAGTATGCCTGAATTTAAAGATAACCCTAAAAAAATACCAAGGGCAATACTAATCTCAATGGATGACATCAAACAATTACAGGAAAAATATACCGGTGCAGTTGGAATAAGAGTGTATTTTGGCCTTGGCGGAGAAGCGCAGCCCACCGTTGGCGATCTGGACGGGCTTATAGTTCCGGTATTGTTGAAAGACACAGGCGAAGCAATAGACCCGATTGAAAATGATACTACCGAAACAGACCTATTGGTATACGACTTTACTACCCCTTGTCCGCCGGTTTGCAATCTGTCAAGTGAGTTATATATCCCTTTTCCTACATCCGACTGACCTTGCTGATCAATATTTATGCAGCTATTTTATATTGCTATAATAGTACCGGCGCTGGTACTGCTACCCATAGTTGCCGGTTTGATAATAAAAGTCTATAAAACCAGCAGCTTTAAAATAATATTATTCTACCTGGTTTTTAGCGGCATAACCAATGTTGCCGAGCGGCTACTGGGCATGCGGCATATCAATAACCTGCCATTATTGCACGTTTATACCATAATTGAATTTTTGTTTATTATGCGATTTTTTCAATTAGCCTTAAACCACCCGGCGACGGTTAGGCTTGCCGGGTGGTTAATGGTTATTTTCCCCATTTTTGGTATCATTAATTTTGTTTTTATACAGGATATTCATCGGTTTAATTCGTACCCGCGGCCGGTTGCCGCATTAATTATTATTGCTTTCTGTTTGTTTTATTTTTTAAAATACAGCGAAACCGAAAATCAAAAATCATGGGTATATTATCCGCTCACCTGGATAGTAAGCGGCTTGCTGGTTTATTTTGGCAGTTCTCTTTTTTATTTTGCGTTTCTAAATGTACTTATTGAAAAAGTGAGCTCAGCTGTGGCTTATCTTTTTGTTACCATACACGCTACCCTTGTGATGGTGATGTACCTGTTATTTACTACCGGGTTTTTATATGCAAAAAACGAGCGATAATATTTTTATACTGTTGCTGCTAAGCATCGGCGGAGTATTTATGCTGGTTGTTTCATTTGTTGTGATTTTCATCAGGCACCAAAACAAGCTGCTGCGGCAGCAAAGGCAAATACAACAGGCCGAAATTGCCCATCAAAAAGAACTGTTGCAAACGGTTATCGAATCGGAGGAGACCGAACGTAAACGAATAGGACAGGATCTGCACGACGATGTGGGCACTGCGCTCTCGAATTTGCGAATCACTATCGAGATGTTTAACCGCAGCACATCCGCAGACCTCGACAGTTTTAAAAACTCGTGTAAATCAATTATTGATAAGGTGATTTTGGATGTGCGTAATATCTCGCACAACTTGTCTCCGGCGGGCATCTTGCTTTATGGTTTTATTGGCGCTCTGGAAGAATTAAGCGAATTTGTAACACTACACAGTGGCCTGCAGGTCAGCATCAGCAATAAAGCCGGCGACCTCCCTGATCGGCTCAATGAAGCCGCAGCTATTTCATTGTACAGGGTAATGGAAGAGTTGCTGAATAATACGATTAAACACGCTGGGGCTAACCGGGCATACATCAGCTTTGAAACCGAGGGCGGTTATATGAGCGTGAGTTATCAGGATGATGGGCGTGGAATGCCAAAGAATATCAAAACAAAAAAGGGGATTGGTCTGCAGAATATTGAAAGCAGGCTCGGAATTATAGGAGCTGATTTTACCATGGGCCAAAACCAGCTTAGCGGGTTTAGTATGCTGATCAAAATAATACCAGTTATTTAACATGGAAAATATCAGAATAGCCATTGTGGATGATCAAAATATTTTCAGGCAGAGTTTGGGAATGCTGATTAATAGTATCCCTGGCTTTGAATTGGTTACCGATGCGCATAGTGGGCCTGACTTTCTGGAAAAATTAAAGGGCCTGCACACGCTACCCGATATCGCCCTGATAGATATGAGCATGCCCGGTATGAATGGTATTGAGCTGAATGAAATTTTACAGAAACAGTACTCCCAAATAAAGATTGTGGTATTATCGGTTCTGATACAGGAAAGGCTTATCTCAAAAATGATAGCCGCCGGAGCCGATGCCTATCTTGAAAAAAACTGCAATAAGGACGAATTGATAACCACTATCAATACGGTGCACGCGACCGGTTTTTACATCAATCAGCAAACCATGCAGGCTTTACAGCATACAGCAAATTTCAAGAACAAAAAAAACAGGGAATTGGCGGATATAACAGCAGATATTACAAAGCGAGAAAGGGAAGTGCTTGAGATGATATGTAATGAACTTAGCGCTGCTGAAATTGCCGGGAAATTATATTTAAGCGTACGTACGGTTGAAGGGCACCGCAATAACCTTATTCTTAAAACCGGGTGCCGCAATACCGCCGGCCTTGTGTTGTTTGCTGTAAAAGCAGGCATATTTAGCCTGGATTTATAATTATTGCAAAACCAAAGTTTTGCAATAATTATAAAATGATAAGGTACACCATCGAAAATATTTAATCCTGATAGAGCTACTTTAAGGCAAATTTGCTTACAACAATAGTTTTGAATTTAATCGCTTGGAAAAAAAATAATTATTTTCATTAGTTTGCTTCGAAATTGCGATTATACAGTTGCTATTTCAAGTTTTCGCACAGACTCTTCTACTTTTACCCAATGACCATTTTCAAGATATTCATATACGGCTTTGCCGCTTTGCCAATCATCAGTTAAAAGCAATGATGCCTTTAAATTTGGAGCAGGGAGGCCTATCGGCTGAAAGTAAGCATACCCAGTTAAATTTGCCATAATTGATGTTTTATGAGGCATAGTGGTCTGAAAATGGTATTCACCCCTGATTTCGTCGTCAGCATCGATGCCCGGCCCACGAAGAGTGGCCGAACCAGTTATCCTTTTGGACACTGTATTGACGATTAAATTAAATTCGATGATTGGAGCAGTACCCACCGGAGAATCGATTAGATAGATCACATGAAAAGTACCGGTTTTTGTTTTGTGTTCTGACATGACTTTACATTTAAAGTTTTTTAATTTATTTCTTATGTCAAAGTAATGAGGAATGCCTGACCGTTCCCCGCGTAGAAAAACGCGAATGATAAAACAGGTATTTATACTCGCTTTTGTTGTATTAAGTTGGACATCCCGGATCCCATTTAGATTTAACACTTAAGACTGATGAATTCTGCAAGATCAAGATAGCTGATGCCGCTGGCATGATCTGCTGCATCTTGCTGAAGCAATAATGTCATTGCTGAAGCAAAATGAATGCATTTTCAGCTGGGGGCTCTGCCCAATATCTTATAATAAATTGTATAGTATGTACCAGAGAAATTCAGATAAAAATGCTCAGAAACCTCAATTTTACATTGGTGGGCTAATTGAGTATCCCATGAGGATCAATCACGTCAGATTTGGATGCTGCTCCCCAAGTGATCCTACTGGAGCGACAAGCAGACTCAACCATTTGCTTAATTAAGATCATCCGGATGACTATCGTCATCGCATTTTTGCTTGCTGCTTCAAGTTGCTCGTAAAGCGGTCATTGGCGGAGCAGACATGTTTTGATCGTAATTTATGGACTATCCGGATCAAGCTTAAAACGTATTACACCAATGCGGTGCTGATCGTAAGGGTCAAGGATTACCTTAGCCTCAGGTTACCATCATCTCCTCTTGAGATCTGGTCCAACTGAAGCTGCTTCACGTCAATATAAGAAAGTCCGGTATAGCAGCTGAAAATACTTTTTTTATTAAGTTGCTGACCTTTAATTATTTACAAGAATGAGTAAATTTTCGTCTCACTAAAACCAGTCATTCAGAATGAAAAGCCATGGGTATTAATGCGTTATAAAAACCAAAACAAAGTCTTGAAAATCAACGATTTGCGCAACAATGTTCTGGTTTGAATCTAAGGAAGTGGTCCCGACGAAACCAGAACAAGTTTTATTCAAATAACGCTCTGACTATCAAATGCTTATAAGCACAATTTCGACTCACTAACTGTCAAAATGACTATTATTGGGCTCAAATGTTATCACTCAAAGTTACGAAATGAATTCGTTTAACACAAGAAAAATCATCCAAACACAAGCAGCTACAAAATATCAAGAAAATTAATAAATGATTTTCGCGAACATTTCAGCAACAACAGACATTTAACCTAATTCTATTACAATCATTAATTATTTACCCTAATTCTGTGACAGAAAAGCAATTAATTAACCCTAATTCTGTTACGAAATATTCACTAATTAGCCCTAATTTTGTAACAACAAGTAGTTTTGCAATTAAGTTTGTCAAATGTTATCAGGTATCTCAAATCGAGAATTACCTAACCTGGTTCAAAACACAAATCTAAATTAGCATAGCAGGTTTTGTGGATTATGTAGAGAAACTGGCCAGGCAATGGGACAGAGATGATTGATACATGGGAGAGATAAATAATAATTTACCTTTGCATCTCAAATGACAAAAGCAACCCATCGTAAAATACAGTTATTCCTTTTTGCCCTATGCATGTTGGTATGTGGATTTTATTACCATTACTATAAAAGGAACAGGGAACTCGATACTTACAGGATACAACTCTGGGCGGAATTGCAAAGCCACTCGATCACTAAGCAAGAATATTGGAGGCTATGGGATCCGAAAATAAAAGAATGGAAAGAATCGTTGAGCAAATGTGAATTACTGGAAACACTTCAGGTTCTTGTGTTTTTATTCAGCGCTGCGAACCTTATTGTGTATTGGCAGTATAAGAAAAGAGTTTTAAGGGTAAAAGCAGGATAGTTAAAGCTTTAACATTTGTGGGCTATAAATGGAATGCCGGTTGCTGAAATGCTTCGATAATCATCCTTTTTACCTCGTGCCTGCTGTTGAATATCACTTTATCTGATCGGCAGAAACCACAGCTCCAAACCAGGTATTTAAAGGGCTTTCTCAATTGGTATTTGGTCTTGGTTAATGGCGTGTTTAATTGTTTACACCGCTCACAATAACATTTGTCACGCTCCCCGCATGGGATCATTAAGCGTTCCATTTCAACGAAGATCTTAAATTCTTCTAAGATAAATTCTTTTGAATTTTCAGCTGTCAGCCCAGAGGTTATCCAAATTGAATTATCATACTTTATGTAATCCAGATCTTCATTAATATTAAAAAAAGGTAGGTAGCGGTGTTCATAATCAGAAGCATAAACGATTTTAAGCATCTGGCTGAAAGCATAATCAACACCGATTTCTTTTTTGATGGCCTTATCTGCAATCATCAATGCATAACAATAGATCAGTTCGCCTTCGGTTCTCGCTACCTCAATATCGAGGTCCTGCACTGATTTCCAGAAATATTTTTCCCTTTCCTCAGCGGCCTCATCATCCAGGCCTGCCAGAATAAAAAGATTTTCACTTTCGCAGCCCAGCTTTAAAGCGTTTACTGCCCATTCAACAAACTTTTTGCTGTCTAGCTGCGTGAGTAACTTTTCTCCTAAAACTTCAAGTGTTAATTCGGCTACTGTCATTTATCTAAGATATAGATTTTGGTGGAAAAAAGCCTTGGGAATGAGGCACCCTAAGCACATTTTGGACAGGTAGATAATCAGGTAGATTTTAAGTTATTGCATTATTTTACGGTGCTTATTGTTCATTTCACCACGTTAATGCTGGGGTTTAATTGAACGAGGTTGAGGATAGCAGAATGCATCCCTTGGCAAAATAGTATATTATTCCTTGTTGCCAAACGCAATAATTTTAACAAAAATAAAGAACAGCATAATCGATATCCTGAAATAATTAATTATTATTGAGCATTAATTACTCGCCCTCATGTTAAAAAAACTATTCATTTTAATTACCCTTGCAGTTACTGGCACAACCAGTTTTGCCCAAATCGTTCATCCAGATCTGATCGGGAAAAAGATAGCTGTAGCGATTAAACAAGAACAACAGCTCAAAAGCAAAACTTACACTAGCGATGAAGATATTATTATTCCAGGCGGCATGGCCGTTCCGGTTAGATTCATCAGAAAGGAAAAGGATATCCCTAACCTGATTGTACAATATATTTTTAGCGAAAAAGATTCTATCATTTATAATATAGCATATGAATGGGATGTGCGAAACTTTGAAAAATCAGATCATGATGTAAGGCCGCTTGCTTTCGATCAGGCTTTAATTGCACGATACAACAGCCTGGTAAAGTTTTTTACCCAAAGATATGGCACAGGTATTACCAAAGGCGATTTAAGCGATTTAACTAAAATTGAAGCATTAGGCGGATTAACCCGCGAAGACCGGTGGAAAGCTGATGGCCTGCCAGATATATGGATGTATACGGCTATTTCTAATCATTACGAAGCCATTACCAATGGTGCCAGAATCCCAACACATAAAATAAGGGTGTACATTCTAAGCCAAGAAAGTAATTTAAGATTACCATCATGAAGCCTTCTCCACCATTGCGGTCTCAAAGTTTTTTAAACTAAACAGAAGCTAATGCTACATTTAATTACAAGAAATAAAGCTGGCCGTAATTTTAATAATGAAAACGATATTAACTGGAAAGCTGAATTTAAAGCTTCAGAAGATTCCTTTACCTCAAGTATATTTGGCCACCTTTTTTACTTACCGGTAACCGTTTTTTGGCAAATATTAAAGAATGCGATCTATGATCTGCCAGCCATAGTTCCACCAGAAAGAATTTTGTTTTATCATTTCTGGCCAAGTTGGACTTGCAACTTAGGAAATCGCTGCGAACCAGATCTTTTTATAAGATTTGATGAGTTTGACCTTATTATTGAGGCCAAGCGATATGATCACAATCAGCAATCAGAGGTGCAATGGAAAAACGAACTTGAATCTTATTATAATGAATATGGTACAGATCGAAAAATACTATTGTTGGCCGTAGGAGGAATTTACGATTTGGATCAAACTACCTCTTTACTTATGGTTAATGAACAACCTATAACCATTCTAAAATGTAGATGGGTTAGACTCCTCCAATCAGTAAGAACCTATAGAAATGAAATTCTGAAAGACAGGAGTGCGGAGGAAGATGCCTTTATGAACATACTATCAGATTTAATTATATCCTTCAGGATACATGGATTTCAAACCGGAAACTTATTTAATACAATGCCTACACATTACCAACTTAATTTGATTGGCTACCAGAGTAGGCTAAAGCTAACTGTCGCTAAAAAGTTTCAGCAAATACCTAACCTATACACGATCAATAATTATCATAAGGCCATTACCAAATTATGAAGAACACCAGTAAAGAAGAACTTTCAGAAGTATTTGTAGATGTAAGAAAGGCCTACCGGCTCCTTTATTTTTATCAACAACGTGTACTTGATACTGTTAAATACATATCAGATTATCTCACCGTTAACATTCACAGTGGTTGGTCTGTTTTTAGTGGTCAACAACCTCGAAACGGTGCAAGGATTAACCTAGATAACTGGGCTTGGGATTGGCTGAACATGTATATGTACGAATTTTATATAGGCAAAACACAAGATAACAGCGGTAATCAATATCAATTCGCTATACAGGTACAAGCAGACACAGGCTGTTATGATAATTTGGATGAAGAAATAAATGAAACAGATGTGGCAAATTACAGTGCCCCTGAACTAGCCAAAACGCAAATATTGTTTATGATCGGAAAAAACAGGTGGAAATCTGAATCAAAACCAGACCCGAACAATTACATTTATTTCCATAATATACCAGCATTAAGGGGCGGCAATGACAGTACATTTATCGAAATCAATGAAGACCAAAAGAAATTGTTTATACTCAAATCCTATGCTTTAGAAAACTTTGTAGACGAGGGCTCAATTAAACTGCAAATTGATGATTTTATGGCATTCGCAGAATCTAACGGAATTAGCATACTAAAAAAGGGTAAGGTTTTCTTTTAATATGGTCTTTTAATTCTCTTAAAGAGTGGATGAAGTAAATTGGAACCGTTGTAGCATCAGGTAATTCAATGTAACTATGGGTAAAACTAATCGATCAAAACCTTATTTATTGGGAATAATGCTTTCAGGATTTCTTGTCCTGCTTACAGCAAAATTCCTGTGCAACATGGTCATAAGCCTAAATCAAAATCCACTTCAGAACGTGAAGGATTTTTTGATTTTGCTGACGGTTATTGCCTGGGTTCTGTTAACAGTTTCTTTACTTTACCGAAAAGTAAATAAATTCTTTGATGGAAAAGCAATAGATAGATTATTACCCTATTTAGCTGTCGCATTTCTGTTTTCATTTTTACCGGAGCTTTTTTTTGCAAAGAGCAAATTGTTTAATACCTATGTTGGTACGCAGATTGTCTATGATTGTAATTCAGGAGATGGTGAAACGCAGGTGATCGGTTATTCGGGAATTGCTTATAAGGCAGGTGAGGTCGATTTGGCAGCTAGAGAAGCTTACAGCGAAGGAAATTGCCTTAGGGAAACTGGTAGTTTTTTGTTCTGGCAGACTGCCATGGCTCAGGGCTATTTACCCAATAGCAGTGTTCCTATTTCAAAATTCTATTCCTTTAGCACTTTCATTGAGCTCGCTTTTAGCCTCGGGCCAATCTATTGTATAGAGAATGCATTGAAAATGCTGCTTTTTAATCTTCCAATATGTTTGCTATTTTTCATTGTCATGCGTTTTGGTAAGAGAAGTCAGGGTTAATTGATTGGGAATCGGTTTTTGACATTTAAGTTTAAGCAAGAAGTTTAGCTACGTACAAAGTTTTTAATAATAAAATTAAACCACAGCTTTCAATCGATTATTTATAGATTTCCATCTGTCTTTTGGTGACCGACCCATCGCTGTTTTTGGTTTCTGTTGTTTCTCTGCTCACTAGCTCATTTTCACTTTTAGACAACCATATCGTCAACAGGCAGACCAAGAGACTAAAAATGCCGCTTATGATAGCAGGAAGGATAAATTGCTGGAAAGTGATATTTCTTATTCGCATACGCTAAATATTATGTAGTCGCGGTTAATTCATTGTAAAGCGAAGTTCAGTGGTTTCACAAGTATTCAAAAGGACAGCTAAAAAGCCGCTCTTGCTCCTGAAACGAACATATTAAGTAAAAAGTGAGAGTAAACGATAGGTCGTTTTGAGATTTGAATCGAAAATATTATTACGTAATCGATTCATTATTAATGTTTTGTTGATTTAGAGGGTAATTAAGAAGTTTTGACTACTTACCTATAAGTATACGCCCACAGGGGACAAAAACGTGAAAATCTCTGTAATAAATTGATTATCAGTGTTGTTTTTATGCTGCAGCTGTTTTGTTAAACCACAGATTTAGAAGTAAACATGAAATTTATCCTTCATGTATTTTGGGACTATATTTTTATGTTATATTGGTAATCCATTGAACAGAAGCGGCCCCCCTTCGTTATCACTGAATATATTAGCCAAGTAGTTATTTTGGTCGACTGAAAATAATCAACAACCTCTTCTACTTACTATGGCGAAATTACATATTCATTAAATCATATACTCAAACCCATTATTTCCTGCAATCGTAATTAAAGGCTCAATGGTTGTTTTAAACTTAAGCTTATATTCGGCTGGTAATTCCTTAACACTTTCCAGGTCAGGAAAAATGCTCAGATAATCTTCCAGTAGCTTTTCTTTAGGCATTTTATATTTAATTATTTCAATGGCAGTTTTCTGCAAGTAATAAAAAGCATCAAAGTAAATATCCATCCGGGGTAGCTTATCCGATTTCGAACTGTTAAATGAAGGGGTTGCTGGTATCAGATTCCAGAGTAAATCATGCGAAACAAAAGCGTAGGGAATAAAGTGCTCTACTACGAAACCATCTTTGTATAGTTTTTGGTTTGTGTAGATGCAATCTACCCCGCCTAACTCTTCAATTACAATATCCCACACCTTACGCTGTTTTACCAAACTGTTTCTTTTTGCAGGCTTAATTAACTTGTTCGGAATATCCGGAACATTGGGATTATGTTTCTGCAAATACAAACTTAGTTTCCAGTAACAAAAGCTTTTTAAAATCCCTGCATTCCTGCTGAGGTAATCGATCCAGATTGGATTAATGGTAATATGCGTTTGGTCAACCGCATAAAGACAATTGTTTTCAAAAGTTTGTGATGCCTGATAGGTAGCACTTCGGTTTTCTGCAATGGATGGAAACCAGGGGCTTAAAAAACGGTGCGGAACCTGTTTATCAAAATGCCATAATAATTTTTGTGTTGCTAATCGGTTACTATTGTTCAAGCGTTGTCTAATCTTGTTTCGATCTTCATCAATACCAATCTTTTCAACGGCTGCAATTTCTTTTACCTTGTCATGCAACTGATCTTGCTTGCCGAAACTAATGTGGAAGTAGTTGATGGTGTACCAACTGGCGGCAACCATTCCGGTAAATAATCTTTGCTTGGGGATATGGTATTGCCCATCTTCCACCTCATCTAAAATAGACAGAAACCAATAAAATTTATACGCCGCAGCAGTATTGTTAAAACTGGCTGTTAAAAGGATTATAGGTAAGTGCTCATGAAAAGGGATCATTCAGCTGCAATATATCTATTCAATTGTAAATGTCAAACCTCTTTATTAGAAAACTCTAATGATTTTGCATGAGCAATCAAAAACTTAAATACTGCTCTCTCAATCCGAAAAATTATTCCAAGGTTAATTGCTTAGTAATCAGCAACAACAAACAGGTGGCAATCAGGAAATGATTAAACGGGGCACGGCCTGGCATTTAAAAATATTCAAGTAATCCGCTTTATACGCAGTTGGAAAGTGCCACCAGGAAAAAAATAGCTTTATGATAAGAAGCCGATGCGGGGAAAAAGTACATTGGCAAGTAGTTATATGAAAGCCATCATCCATCCGAGCTGATGATATCAAACTAGGCTTAGTTTACATAATTTTGTCGTTCTAAAGCTATATCGTTCTTAATTGTTAATATCTTAACAACTTTTAGTTGACGATTAACTGTATTATGATATATTTACAAACACTATGAATCTCGAAACCAAATTGCAGGCCTTAGATTATATCGTTGATCAATTAAAAAGTTGGTACGTCGAAGCGGGTGGTGATTTAGTCCAAAATGATTTGTCAAAACTAAAAGTTACTAAGCTATTATTTTTCATCTCTGCAGTCTCATCATCTCGAGAAACACCGGGTCTGTTAACAACATTTGATGATTTCGTGGCTATGCCTTTCGGCCATGTTGAGAGTGAATTACACGATCACATGGATGAGTCCGCACACTTTGCTATCACCAAAGATGCATTACGTTTTAAGCCTGGCATGAATCAATATATAATTAATGAAGGAATATCATCGCTACAGCCAGTGATAGATTCGTCTATTGTAAAATTAAAAAAAATAAATCATGGATTGGTCAAATACCATCCATTCACTCTAGTTGATTTGAGTCATAAGTGGCAATCATGGAATACTATATTTTCACTTGCGAAAAGAAACGGTAAATATTCAATGAAGATTCCGAAAGAGATGATTATGGTAGAACCCAAAATATTTCATATTTAGCAAATAAAAATGCTACATCTTCATTTAGCCTCTCAAAATCTACAAGTTCAATTACCACTTAATTGGGTAGATCAATTTTCGCCTAGCGTTTCAAATGATAATGTCGCAGATGCTAGTAACTTGTTAAATCTCAGTGTTGCCATTGTTGGTATTTTAGACCCTTTAGCCGTGAGCTTTTTTGATGATTTGCACTTTTCAGTTATTGCTGGCGAGTATGCTGAGGATCTTCAGGCGGCTGTTAATATATTAAATCAAATTGAGGCTTATATAACAACCATTGCTGCGAATATCGATATTCCTAGTTTCCCCAGAATGACTGAGGCAAGCCAAGGTATTTTTACAGATTCCTTTTTGCAACCAGTAAGAAGAAGTCTAAAAAACTACAGAAAGCTTATAGATTTTGTAGATAGACACTTGAAATATCAACCTGATACAAGTATGATTTTTCATGAGCTGAGAATGGATCGTTTTGATAAAGATACTATGTCAAGCTCTGCAAACACTGCAACTGAAATTTTTGGTTTAAATCTAAGATTAGCCGAAATTGATCATTCATTAAGTTATAGACCCCAGACTTTTAGAGATCTATTATTACTTCAGCACGATCTAAAAGCTCTTAATGCTACAGCAGCAGTTTCAGAGATACTTTTGCAAAAAGCCGGGTTTCTGCTTTATAAGCTTTCATTCAGGCTACAGCAGTCGAAAAAAAAGTATGACTATGCCATTGAATTCAACTATTCCACTGTCAGTCATGTGCCCATACCAGAGTTTCTTAAATTTAATGAGATTATTCAAGGGCATTATAATGATGGTGTGAACCCAACAAATTACGATATACGGCAGCGTGCGGCACTAATAGAATTTAAAAAAAGTACTCCAACATTAAGCCTTGACCAATTTCATAGTTTGATTAAATACTTTAAGGATGAAGCCAAAAGCATAACTAAACTTGAAAAGTTAAAAGGAATATATAATTCTTTTTATACATCAAAAATCGCAGGCAATCTTAATGACTTTGATCGAAAGGCATACGAAATCGTTTACTGCTACCTTGAAAATAACCTTTTATCTTTGGAATTAGAACGTAACAAATTTACACTAGCCAATTGGGAGGTAAAATTCAAAAGCCATACAGAACGAGCAGAACAATCGCAAAACAGTAATTTTTTTCCATATTTTAAAATTATAAGCGAATTTTTATGGACTGAAATCAACAATCAATTCAATAAAGATCAGCAGGATTTAGAGATCATTGAAAAACTAATAAAAAAATATGACTTTAATTTCAAAAAATTATGGGAAAACACCGTCATATGTGATGAAACGGATTACATGCCTTATCAAACTGATTTAGATGGATCACGTGTTATTTTAACTGATTTATTAGGTGCCCAGCGGACATGTTTCTTATCCTCATCATTTGTAATCCCATTAGACTATAATAATTTCAAGGAGCGGCTTGAATTTTACAAAATCGAACTTACAAAGTTCAATACTATGTTAAATAATCAAATCTTAATCAGAAAGGACCGAGCCGAGATTAAAGGGATCAAAACTGATATTGAAAGAGCTGACAAAAGACACATAGAGATTTTATCAATATTTGCCGCCTTGGTTATGTTTGTTTCTAATGAGATTCAAATTTTTACGAAAATTCCGAATATGGCAGATGCTGTTGCATACACTTTATTTTTTAGCTACGGGCTTGGTATTTTTGTTCTTCTAATCTGGCTCATTACTAGACCAGAGGGGTTAAAGTTTAAATCGTTTTCATTTATTCATCTAAGTATTTTTCTTTGTTTTGGCGTGGGTCTTGGATATGGTGTGTATTATATTGAAGGAAAGAAAACAAAAAAAACTACTCAACAAATTAATCAAGAACATTTAGAATATAGGATTGATTCTATAAAGAAACAATATACCCTAGACTCATTGAAAGATAAAAGAAGACCTAAAAACTTGGTTGATAAGCCGAAATAAAAACCAGCCGTAAAAACTTACCAAAATTACAAGTTGATGCTCATCATCCATTTAAGAGGGTAGTTATTCCCGATATATTGGGAATAAGATAATAATTCAGCTAATAAGGCTAAGATTTATGTAGAATGAAGGTTGTTATTTCTTCCCTAGGTATATTAATGATCTATTTTTTCTACTGACTAGTACTCTTCCACCATCATTTTTCCTTAATTTATTGAATATTTCATAGGAATTCAGAATAGCTTTCTCCCATTGCTTTCCACTACAATCTTTTACCTCGGTATTCTTTACAAGGTTCTGTACTTGTTTTTTACTCCTGAATCTACACTTGTTCCATATTGCATTAAATCGTGTTCTAGTGCATGATGATATATGTAAAGTGAAATGAGCTCTTCAGTAATCTGTGATCTCGCACCGTCTTCATTTTCATCTATTTCTGGATCGCTTTTCCTCTTTAATTTTAAGAGTTTTCTCAATACTGGTGACCATCCCAAGACTGCTAAGTATCCATAGTGGAAAATGTCGTGAAATCTATATCCATCCTCTTCATACGTATTATCAGTTAGTGGATCGCCTATCATTAGGCCAGTACTTCTATTTAGAATTTTTAATTTGTGCTTTTCATTTTCTTCATAAGAAAGAAACTCAATCTCAAACTCTTCGGGAAACATTTCAGTTTGAGGAAAGTCTTTATCATAGTCGTGATACGATTCTATCTCATCGGTAAGAAATCGGTCTTTTATTTTATCAAGATTTTTTGATGCAATGTCCTCTAATTGCATTCCATTTTCTGTTGCAATTGTAGCAATGTACCAAAGCACATCTCCAAGTTCCTCATTTAATTTCTTATTGTAAGCAACATAGGAGTCCCCAATTCTAAGTTTTATCTTTAATTGCGTAACTACAGAACCTATTTCACCTATAATTCCTAAGAATGGAACAATTTCGGTGTTTTCTATGCTGGAATAGTTTTTTTGAATTGTTTTCTTCGCTTCTTCTTGATATAAATTAAATTCCATGTGAGAGGTTAAATTTTAAGTGTTAAAAATAATTGGTGTAGGATTATCTAATCTAGATAAACTATTTATAAGAGTTTATTTTAATAGTTTGGTCCTAAAGTAAAAGGTTAAGTTGTCTATGTTCTTTCCAGTTAATAGGAAAACCGATTATTCCTGACGGATAATTTCCTTTAATCCATTCAACAAAATCTAATGCTAAATCTTGATCCTTAATAATCTGTGTATCTCTAACTTTACTACAAACTGGTATGTATTTTTCTGGAACCAAAAAATTTCTATCCCCGAAATACCAAAAATTTGTAGATGATAAAACATACTTTCCATTTGTGTCTTTTAATAAATGACCATCGTGAGTTGATCCATCTTGGTTACTGTGAAATGATTGTAATTGTTTGAATTCACCATTTTCTGATTTATAATATATATTATCACCATATAATCTTGTTAGGCCCCCATTGTACCTAGGTTTTTTAAACGCAAACTTTGTTGAACTCCAATACTCTTGAAAAGTAAGCTTTTCAGTTACTTCCATGATATGAATTAGATGATTTTTAAGCCCCATTTTTTTACTCCCAGTACCAATAATCCAATCACCTATATTCGCGCCTATTCTTATCTTTGGTTTACACGTAGCTAAGGTGCAGGTTCCTCCAAATGGATTTGGTGCAAAACCATAGTCATGTCCCATCTTGTAAGCATAATATTTCATAAATTATTTACAAGAAGGAGGCTTAGTATATAGTTCATTTTTTTTTTGTCGACCCTCTTGATCTGAAAATCCTATATCGATGCCAGTAAGCCCATCAGCCAATTTAGCCGGATTCCATTCTGTTACACCTACAGCAAAGTTATTTATTGAAGACGGTACATCAATCGATGTCGTCAGGCTAGGGCAAAATATTGCGAATATTCGCTTTCCTGCTTTTGTTGCAATTATGACTTCACGAGCTATTTCCTTCGATTGATGTGTGTTTTGTTCTATGACACATACATAGCATTCAGCCCTTGCAATTTTTTCTATAAAATCGTTTTCATTAAAACTTCCATGCTCTACATCAAAGCCAGCTTCGCGAAGAAAAGAAATTAGCTTTTCAATCTCTCTGCTGTCACATTGATTTTGGTGGGAGATTATTATCTTCATAGTTGTACATTTTATTGAAAGTTAATGATTTATCTTAAAATATTACGATATATCTTTAGCACCAGACTTTTTAAATGCTTTTATAGGCTATATGATATGGTAACAATATGAAAAAAAAAGAAAAAAGATTTGGAATGTAAGAAAATCTTACATATAATTGTATTAAAATCATAAACAATGGTAGCGATAGAAAGAAAAATAGTTGAGGCAGAGATATTTACCGCTATTGATGAAGTCAATAGAAAGTTTAATATGTCTGCAGAAATAACCACCGACTTCTGCCCTGGCAATAGTTTGCCAAGCCAGATATTAGTTACACTAATGGTTAGAATTGGAGAAAAGCTTGGAGTCGTCATTCCTGACAATTGTTATATTTTTCATGATGGAAAAGAGCGTAAGCAGCTTTCCATTAAAGAGGCAGTTAGTAAACTTTTAAAAATGGGGAAAAATGGAAATTAAGAGCGACGAAAGAGAAAAAATGGCCTCAAGGTTAAAACAAGCAAGAAGCCTTTCGGGATTATCTCAAGCTCAAGCTGCGCTTAAGTTAGGACTTCAACGGCCAGCGATTTCTGAATTGGAATCTGCAAAAAGAAAAGTTAGTGCAGAGGAGATATTACTATTTGCCCAGCTTTATAAAGTTGATCCTACGTGGTTGTTAATGGGGGAATCAGAGATAGATCCTTCTCTAGAGCAGGATATGCAATATGCTGCCAGAGAATTAAGTAAGCTAAGCCGTAACGATATGGATAAAGTGCTTCATGTAATTAAACTTTTCCCTAAAGAGTAAAGTAGCAATGAATCCACTTATTCAGAAAGCTATACGCAAGGCCGACGAAGTACGCAGGGTACTTGGGCTAGATATTTATGAACCAGTGGACGTTTTCTCTGCATGTGAGGTTTTTGGCGTAACTGTAAGGTTTTTTGAAATTAGTATGGAGGGATTTTATTTTAAGAATAGTTTCGGAAGGGCGGAAATCAGCCTATCAAGTTTACGACCTTTTCCCAGACGGAAATTTAGTTGCGGTCATGAATTTGGACACTACCTTTTTGGTCATGGGACTAAAGTTGATGCATTAAAATTGGATAATGCACAAGAAGGTTACTATGATACGGATGAATTATTAGTTGATGCCTTCTCTGGAGCACTACTAATGCCAATTGCAGGAGTTATGTTTGAATTTTCCAGGCGAAATTGGAAAATTAATGCAAATCATCCAATCCAGTTTTTTACTATATCATCGGTGTTTGGTGTTGGTTATCGTACACTCATCACTCATTGTAGAACAAACGGACTGATAAGTTATGGAACAGCCAACATGCTATTGAAAGTCCAGCCGGCACAAATTCTCACACAACTCCTTGGAAAAGGTGTTCGTAATTCCTATTTCTTAATAGCAGATAGTAATTATGACCATAAAGCAATTGATTTAGAGGTTTCTGATTATCTGATTATGGATAAATCAATCTCGGTGTGTAAAGGGCATTTGGACAAGGTCAACGAGATACCAATGGGAATCGTTTACATTGCATTGAGCCCAGGCATAACAATAGCAACCAAAGGCGATATACAGTTTAATATTAATACACAACGAAAAAATTATGCAGGCTTAAGTGAATACCGCAACCTGGAAGAAATCGAAGAATAACATGAACACATCACCAATTATAATCGAAGAAAATAATTTATCGAACGCTTGGTGCAAGGTGCTCGAAGCAATCTTGAATAGTCCAGAGAAAGAGATTACCTCTCTCCTGCTTAGCCTTAACGGTTTTGAAGAAACCCTGTTGATACGGGAGCGATTAGATGAATGTTTAAAGGATTACAAAAAAGGATCAATATTGACCGTCGCCGAAACAATATTCCCTGCTTCACTCTATTGGCTAATGGATGAGAAGCGGGATGCGCTTTATGAGCAATACAAATATAATCTTAGGTGGCTTCATAAAATTGACAAGCGCAACCGGCGCGGGCTATATTTTGAGCGTCTTATAAATTACGACGGAAGGGTTAACCAACTTGAAAATATTATACAGTCCTATCTTAAAGATCCAAGTGTTAGGAGGTCAAAACTTCAGGCATCTGTCTTTGATGCCAATCACGACCATATCGAAACACGTTATCAGGGATTCCCATGTTTACAACATCTTACTTTTTATGTAACTAAAAATAATGGTTTAGTTGTAAATGCTTTTTACGCCATCCAGTATATTTTTGAGCGTGGCTATGGCAATTGGCTTGGCCTTATTAATCTTGGTAAGTTCATGGCGAAAGAAATGAATGTAACGCTAGAGCGTTTTAATTGTTATGTTGGCGTCGAAAGCTTGGATAAATTATCTAAAAAAGAGGCGCGAATTCTATTAGCACACCTAAAATCATAAATTTATAATGGGGAACAATTCCAACAATCTGTGGGACGTGAATAACAAAACACATTACTTTTCCTCTCAAGAGCAGTTCCCTGTTAGGCTTAGTTTTGTAATTATTCAAAAGCAGTTTGAAAATAAGCTAATGGCGATAACTTATTGTGATAATTTGCCAATTGGAGATCCTTTAACCGATAATGCTTATTTTCCAGATGGTTACCGATTTCATGATGTTTTTCATATATCTTATATGGCTATACTTGGCTGGTCACCTGTTTTACGCAAGCAATTGAATCGTAAAAGAAAAAGCCATCCAAAGATTGATGAAGTGGAAGATGGTGGGAGAGCAACAGCAATAGAAGAAGGCATATCTGCACTGATTTTTAGTTATGCAAAAAAATGCAATTTTTTTGAAGGGTCTCGGACAATTGCCCCGGAATTAATCCAAACTCTGAAATATATGACCAATCATTTGGAAGTTGCTGAAAAAACGGCCCAACAGTGGGAGATGGCTATTCTCAAAGGGTATGAAGTTTGGAGATTGTTGATGCAGCATGGTCAAGGAGAAATCCGGGTAGACCTAGAAAAATCCACTTTAACTTTCCAAACCTTCAGCGATAACCATGGCGATCGAGAAGCCTCCGGAATGAGAAATACTAACATGAAAGTCTACAATCCCCTTACTATCAGCAATTCGCTTGATTTCTCCTGATAAGATGAGTTCAGGTTGCCCCATGCTACCGGAGATCGTTTCTATTTGAGTTAATGATATACCGTCTTCCATGCCCTTGCCAAGACATTTTAATAATGCCTCTTTGACTGCAAACCGGCCTGAGAGAAACTTCAATGATGGGCTATGTTTATACTGTTCAATTTCAGCTGCAGAGAAACAACGTTCTAGAATCTGTTTATCTTGCTCCCATTTGAGCAAATTCGTCATTTCATGTAGCACCATGTCGCATCCAAAACCTTTAATCATTTTTTCTCTCTCCTTTTTTTTCTTGTTAGGTGAGTGAAGTGTCGTTATAATTCGGTAAAGGCTATCTACTTTTCCGGCAAGCTCGTGCTGGTTTTCTTTTAAATCATGGTATACCGAATCGGTTAATATTTCTTCCGTTTTATGGTTATAACCCAATTCAGCAGCCTCTTTTAGTTTATTAGCATCTGTCCATATTTTTACTGTTAGTCCAATTAATAGTGTTAATAAGGCAAGAGCCACCCACTCTATTTTGGTTTTTAAACCTTTCAGTTCATCAATACGTTTACTTAATACATTTGGCGAACTTAGTTCACCTTGACTTAGTGCACTAACTGGCTCATCCGGAATACGGGTTAAATTTCCATGTGTTCCCTTATATGTTTGATCTTCGTCCAATTCAGCAAACCAAATCGGAAAATATCGAGTTCCCCGGCTTAAAATGATATTTGATGGTCCCGCGTTATATACTGAGAAAAGTAATTTTCCTGTAAAACCCGGATCAACATGGAATCCTGATACATTGATAAGTCCTTTAAACTTTATGCCTGCCTTTATTGAAATGAAGGCCATTTTGTTTTTTGGAATAGTAACTTTTTCTTCAGTAAGCAGGAGGGCAAACTGTCCTGGCTCGATCCTGATTTGTCCACCTTGCAATAAACTTTTAACAGATGGTTTATCATCTCCCGTTAAAAACACCTGTTCTCCTAGGGTCAATTCATAAGCCCCATTTTTGATATTCTCAGGGTTATAGGGATCAATAACTTTATTCTTAGAATTTCCCAAAAGAACCTTTAAGGAGGCATTGCCGACAAAAGCCATAACTTGTAATTTTATTTGCAGTATACACAGCAAATTGGTTAATAATTAGGCTTTTAGATTGAGAGCTGAGGCGCATTCAGACTTTAGCCATTGTTATGATAAAGATAATGAAGCGATTGACAAAACAAGTAAAAATTTACAAAATCATTAATAATATTAAAATCTTAAAGAAGGGATGGAGCTAGATACCAAAGAACTTAGACCACAACTACGGATTCAAGTTGGCCTTCGATTTTCCGTGCCGCCATAAATCGCTTAATATTTGAATTAATATTCCATTTTTCAGGATAAAAATAGTCTATTTGACCCACATTTTTAGAATACACTTGTTTGATGCGTGTCCGCTCAGAAATTCCAGCGACCTCTGGATGAGCAACACGAGCATATTTATCTGTTTCGCAAAATAGATTTTGACAATCAATAAGTTGAAGTGGTCTGCCAAATAAGTCTTTGAAATTAATTTCTAATCTTTCGAACTCCCGGTTCTGCATGTCGGTAACATAGCGGATGGTGTCAGCTTCGGAGTATTCACCCAAACTGATAAAACATTTTCGAATCCCATCCCTCGCGCCTGGTCCGGGCATTACAAAATCCTGTTCACTGAAATTGATTAGGTTACTGTAATTGATATCTATAGTAAATTGGTAAGCTAAGAAATTTCCAAGACTTGGATAAGAAAGGAGTAACTTATATACCTCTTCTAAGGTGCTGCAGTCACTTAGTTTTTGACTTAAGCCATCCCTGATCATAAATTCAATTAATTGAAGGTGATTTTCGTGCTTACGCTCATAGCCAAATCTGCTTTTACCCGAGGCCATAATGTAAGCACCTGAATAAATTTTCTCACCCGCATTCATTGCTACATGGAGGATTTCATTGTATTTTTTGAAAGAATAATCTTGCCAAGATAGTTCTCCGAGCTCATGAGATAATAATGTCCAGGTATCTATTTTATTGAAGATTTTAAAAAGCAATAAACGGAATAATAATTCGTCAGAGCTAGTGTCTCCTTTATAAATAACTTCTTTAATGAGATATTGGCTCACCCTGTCAGATGCACGATAGGCATTGGTAAACTTATGCTTGAGTAAAATGGGGTCTGAGGTTAATACAGACCTATTTTCTATTCTGTTGAAGAAAATTTCTTGCCTCTCAGCTGCGAACTTCCAATATGTATCTAGTACTGGGCTCGGAATAGGGCGTTTTTTTTTTACAATGATCATCCGCTAAGCTAAGAAAAAGTCATCGAATTTGTTTGAAAGCTGCGATTCGGTGATTAGTTTATAGTAGAAAATTCAATTTCCTTCATCACCATATCAAAATCGACCTTCCCACCTTGATGAGTTATTAGCTTTCTAAAGATATCATAGCTTCTTAAGATAGCAAATTCCCAATCAGCACCAGATCGATACTTTACTTCAAAGTTTTCCGTCATCTCTTTTATAATTCGTAAGGTCGTTTTACTGACTTTACGATGGTGTTCAAAAAAAGCTTTTCGTTTTGCCTCATTAAATATGATAAGAGAAATAGCCTCTTCAGTTATGGCTGCCCTTGCACCGTCTTCTATGGTGTCAATTATAGCATCGCTCTTACGCTTCTTCCTTAACATAGCTCTAGCGCAAGGAGACCAGCCTAGAAGGGTCGCAAAAGTATAATGGAAAATGTCATGGTAGCGATAGAAATCATTTCCATAAGCATTATCATTTATCACATCCCCAAGCGGCTCGTCATTATAGGATACCTTTACCGCAGGCCTAGTTGGAGAGCCTACCTCTTTGAAAAGCACAGAAAACTTCCTTGGGAGCTGCTCTTCCCGAGAAAAATGTTCATCGAAATTGATTTTCTGTACTTTCTTATTCATTCATTAATAACTGGTTAAGCCATAAATGACCGCCTCAAGCAAAGTTAAGCTTCCTAGAGTTAATATTTAGCATATCTTAGATATTTTTCTAAATTGGTATATAAACCATCTGAAAACCCATTTGGTTTTAAAAAATGAGTTAAGGTGATTAAAAGATAATCCGATGTTGAAAATCAGCTTACATGGAACTAACATTATAATTGCCCAAATCACCTTGATTAGTATTTTCGTGTTTTGAAGCAAAATCCCTCAACCTCTTAACCAACTCCGGATTATTTACCTTAACCTTCACATTCTTTTTCTTGTCCAATTTTTCAATCTCATAGGGTATTCCTTCTTCTTTGTGCAACCTCTTCAACTCTTGTTCTAAAGGCCTTGGCCAACCCTGTATCAACTCGCCCTTGTGGTTCTAATGAATCTCGATACCAATTTTGAATAGGGGGGAGCTTGTTTTTTCTATACTTATTTCCCAAACGCTCAAACAAACTCCCTATTTATTTCGCCGTTCCGGTGCTATTTACTTTTCTTAAACTCCTTAACCTCACTATTACTCCAATCACTTGGATATAGTAACTCCCTTATGTCAACTCTAAGAAATTCGGCTATTCTGTTTAACGTTGTTAATGTTGGCTGCTGCTTATTATTCACCCAACGAGATACGGTTTCTTTCTCAATTTTTAAAAATTCTACCAAATCCTTGTTACCAGCGCCTTTTTCCCTTAACACTTCGCCTATTCTATTAATCATAAAAAAAGTAAAATAAAAGTTGATTTTTAAAGTCAACTTTGTTATATTTGTTATAGTTATTTATAGCGACAAATAGAGTTGGGGTATAACCTGGCTTTAACGATGTCACTCATGAACGAAAACCGTCAAACTTTCACATGAGCCGATCGTGAGTTCGCCTATCTATTGAGTTTTGCTATCTTCGTGATATCTTATATTCAATAGGGCGGGCTTCATGTTAGTCTTTTGTGAAACTTAAGCCTTGGCTTAAGCGGTTCTTGACGGTACCACGTTCAAAAGCATTGGAGTCCGCCTTATTGGTTTTCTACCAATCCGGTTTCCTTCTGCTTTTATTGAGCCTGCATCGTTTAACATAAAATTAACCGTTTATGAAAACGAAAAAATTAAACGCCATCAAATTGTATCTATTCCAGGAAGAGATACTTTGTTATTCCCTCAAATTCTTTTTAAAGAACATTATTTGTTCCCCATCGTAATGTTTGCCAGAATTCCAAGTTAAAATATAGCTCAAAAGAGCAGAGGCTAGTGTGAAGAGAGCGCACAAAGTCCCAGCGGGTTAATTTAGCTTGGTACCAGCCCTTTATTGCTTATTAGGCAAGGGTGCAGTACAGTGGTTTTCGCAATCCCAAGGTAGGCATCTTTTTTCTAATAACAAATACGGTTTCCCGTATCCGCACATTAAAATGCGGAAGGGCTGGCTTTTGCCCAAATTTTCTAACACATCAAATAAATTCAATTGAAACCATGAGCTTAAGGAATTACTATTCGTTCGATAGGCTTTACGCTTTAAAGCCTAAGAATCCTGTATAATCTATAAAACCAAGGCAGGTAACCTGAATGGTTAAATAGAAATAGGTTCTTTAATGATGACCTGCCTTGGTTTTTCCATGCTGGTTTTCGGATAATGGAGAGCAATATCAAATAGACAAATCTTTCCTGAAGCCCCATCACAAGCTAACAATCATGACAAAAAATAGCGCCTTCAATCGTAAGGGGATTGCTATGTCTAATCAACTTTAGAGAGAACTGTGCTCCTAATCCAAAATCTTATGAAACCAAAATTCAGATCAAACCAAATAAAAACATGCACCATAATCATTTTTCTGTGTTGCAGCATGACTTTTACCTCAAAAGCCCAGTCTTCAATAGATAGCATTCCTAGTTTAAGAGTCGGAGATCAACTGCCCGAATATTTTTGGAAAACAAAACATCAGCTATATAACGGACAAGACCTGACCAACCAGGATTTATCAGGATACAAAGGAACATTATTAATTCTCGATTTCTGGGCAACCTGGTGCGGTAGCTGTGTAAGCAATTTGCCTAAACTCTCCAAGTTGCAACTGGATTTCACCGGAAAGATGAAAGTAATTCTGGTCAACTGCAATAATACACGCGATAATGAAAAAAAGATTTCAAATTTCTATTTAAAAAGAAACGATCTCTTATTAGTTCCACAGTTACCGACTGTAATTAATGACAACAGATTACTTCAAATGTTTCCGCATCGGATTATCCCACATTACGTCTGGATTGATGCCAATGGCACAGTTGCCGCTATTACCAACAGTCAATACATTAACGCATACCAGATAGAACAACTGCTTTCTGTCCGATAATCAGCCAAACAGATTATGAAGTCAACCTCAACTATATTAACCATTCTAACAATCATTCTTGGAACACAGCTAGTTTTTGCACAGAAACCTTTTACCGCCAAGTTACTTTCTTTCAAAGACAGTCTACCCGTTGCGGGTGCAAATGTTAGCTTAAAAGGGCAATCAAAGCAAACTCAAAGTAATGCGGAGGGGAGATTTTCATTCGTTTTAGAAAGCGGCAGGTATGAAATAAAGGTGAAACATATTGGATATAAAGAAAAGGTGATACGCTTTAATGTGCCATTAGATAAAGAACTTGTTATTTACCTGACAGAGGAAGACAAGCAACTGGAAGATATCAATGTCAGCACGGGATATCAGAAGATCCCAAAAGAAAGGGCAACAGGAGCTTTCACACAACTTGACAACGCATCGCTAAACACACAGTCGGGTACCAATATACTGGCCCGTCTGGAAGGGATTACCATTGGTGTAAATTTCGATACCAAGGCCAGTACAAACAGTCAACGAAAACTGAATTTTAATGTCAGGGGATTAAGCAGCATCAATGGCCCCCTTGATCCGCTCATCGTACTGGACAATTTTCCATATGACGGTGATATCAACAATATTAACCCAAATGATGTAGAAAGCATTACCATTTTAAAAGATGCCGCAGCCTCTTCGATCTGGGGCGCCCGGGCAGGTAACGGAGTGGTAGTCATTACAACCAAGAAGGGCAGACTGAACCAGAAAACGTCCATCGAATTCAGGTCAAGCCTTATCATCTCCGAGAAGAGCGATAATTTTAAGCTGCCTGAAATTTCTTCGTCAGATTTTATAGATGTGGAGCAGCTGATGTTTGCTAAAGGCGCCTTTAACAGCGTGATCAATAACCAGCCGTATGCGGCATTAACACCGGCTGTTGAAGTTTTTCTGAAAAGAAGAAATCTGTTGATCAGTGCTGCCGATTCAGCCAGGCAGATCAATGCGCTGAAGCAAACAGATATCAGGGATGACTATTCCCGGTATTTTCTCCGGAAACCCTATACCCAGCAACACTTTGTTAATTTTTCAGGAGGTACGCAAAAGAATGCCTTCGGTCTTTCAGCAGCATTTGATCAGGGGCGGTCAGAGCTTGATGCCCCGTTTGATAAGATAAATATTAAATTCACCAACAGTTATGCGCCTTACAAAAACCTAAAAATCGATCTGGGCATATACTATACGAACAGTTCGAACGAAAGTGGTAGACCTAAACTTAACACACTGAAGATCGGAGGAAAAAAAGTTCCATACCTCGACCTTGCGGATGAAAACGGCAATCCGCTTGAAATCGCACTGAACTATAACAAAAGATACACATCAACTGCTGGGAACGGAAAACTGCTGGACTGGAGCTATGTACCTTTGGAAGACTATAAACATGCGGTTACCCGATTCCGTTTGAACGACTTTCTGGGTAATATAGGCGTCCGGCAGACCATTTTATCCTGGCTATCTATGGAAGCCCGATACAAGTATGAACGTCAGCAAAGCGGATCGAAAAACATCCAGGAACTTGGAAGCTATACTGCCAGGAACATGATCAATACTTTTACCCAGATCAGCCCGACAACAGGAATGACCTCTTATATTGTTCCAAAAGGAGGCATTCTTTACCAGAGCAGTTCTGTTCTAACCGCCCATAACCTACGTGCCCAGGTAAATGTGGATAAAAGTTTATTTTCAGGGGTGCTTACCGGTATTATCGGTGCAGAGATCAGAAACTCGGAGAGTGAAGGGCAGTCGGGCACGTACTATGGGTATCAGGAAAACCCCTTACTGTTGGCGAATGTTGATCTCACACATGCCTATCCGAACTTCATTACAGGGGGCAATCAAAATATTCCTGGTGGCCAATCTTTTACCCGCATGGAAAATAATTTTGTTTCTGCCTTCACCAATCTCGCCTACACCTATCAGAATAGGTACACCCTATCGGCAAGCGCAAGAAGGGATGCCTCGAACCTTTTCGGGGTTAATGCCAATGATAAGTGGAAACCTTTATGGTCCATTGGCGGAGGATGGGATATCACTAAAGAACCCTTTTACCATGAGGACTGGTTAACAACACTCAAGTTGCGGATAACCTATGGATATCAGGGCAATGTTGACCTAACCCGGACAGCGATGGCAATCCTGCGCTATTCGGACAACAGCCCGGCAAATCTACCGCAGGCGAGCATCAACCAGTTGAACAACCCAGAACTTAAATGGGAAAAGACCGGACAGCTAAACATTGGCGTTGACTTTGCCACCTCATCAAACAGGATTTCCGGCAGCATAGACATTTACAGTAAACACGGTTCAGATCTTTATGGTCCGGTACCGTATGATTATACCGCGTGGGGCCAAAGTGATTATATAACCCGAAATGTTGCTAACATGAAGGGCAGGGGAGTTGAAATAGATCTTCAAAGCAGAAATATTGATGGAAAATTCAGCTGGCAAAGCCACTTCATGCTCAATTATAATAAGTCTGTTACCTCGAACTATTTTGGACCGGCAGGCTACACGGCGAGCCTTGTCGGAAGCGGAAGTGCAATAACCCCGGCTGTTGGTTATCCATTGTACAGCATTGCGAGTTATAAATGGGCCGGCCTGGACGGCGCAGGAAACCCTCAGGGGATATTGAACGGTAAACCCAGCATAGACTACCGGGCCATCGCTTTGGACCGTACCAGAAACGGAATTGCCAGCGGAAGTATCATCTACCATGGCAACAGTCTCCCGGATAAAACCGGATCACTGATCAATACTTTTAGCTTTGAAGGCTTATCTTTGTCATTGAACATCGGATATAAATTTGGCTATTATTTCAGAAGGCCAGCCCTTTCTTATACCCAGCTGTTCGGTCAGGGGTCCGGTCATTCAGAATTCACAGACCGATGGCAGAAACCAGGTGATGAGCTATTGACAGGTGTACCATCACTTGTCTATCCGGCCAACTCGAACAGGGACTCTTTTTATCTGCTTTCTGAAGCCACTGTTGAAAGGGGAGACCACATCAGGCTACAGTACATCAATTTCTCCTATAGTTTCTCACCGGTTTTTCTTGGGAAAATGGGGATAAAAAAACTGAATATCTACAGTTACGCAAGTAATATGGGCATTCTCTGGCGTGAGAATAAAAAAGGTCTCGATCCGGAATATCCAGGGATTCTATCACCGCCAAAAACATACACCTTCGGACTAAACCTAAATTTCTAATATTAAGAATATGCCAAAAAATCATAGACTCAAAGAGATCATTCAATCGACATTTGTCGGGCTGTTGATCGTTATCTGTCTGATCAACAATCTTTCATGCAAAAAACTGTTGGACGCTAAACCAAGCTTCGATATTACTACCCCTTCGACGCCCCAGGACCTGCAGGCACTCTTGGACAACTCCCTTACAATGAATTCCCGCACGCCGGGATACGATGAAGCGTCGGCAGACGATTATTTTCTTACACCAGAAAATTTTGCAATCCTGAACCTTAGGGCACAGGACGCCTATTTATGGAAACCCAATATCAACGAATTTGCAAATGACTGGTCCAAAGCCGCTGAAGTCATCTATAACAGTAACATTTGTCTGGAGGCGATAGAAACGGTAGACGGCAACGGAACAGATGCTGCTCAGCTAAATAACATCAAAGGATCGGCACTTTTTTTCCGGGCGATGTCCTGGCTGAAATTGTTATGGACACATGCCCAGGCTTACAATCCCCATTCTTCCAATTCCAATATGGGTATCATTCTCAGGCAGGGCAGTGATTTTAATGTGCCATCAACAAGGGCATCTGTTGAAGAATGTTACAGCAAACTTATTTCAGACCTCAACATTGCAGCGCCGCTTCTGCCTGACAATCCGCAGCATGTGCTCCGGCCGTCAAAGGCAGCAGCTTATGCATTAATGGCCAGGGCTTATCTCTCGATGGGCGATTATCCAAATGCGTTACTGAATGCAAACAGATGCCTGAATATAAAGAGCAACCTTATCGATTACAATACTATTGATATAGCAACCAATGCACCTTTCCAAAGTTATAACCCGGAGGTGATTTTTCATTCCGACATTTCAGCGTACTCCTATTTTAATATTTCTCCATTATATGCCTCAGTAGACAGCAGTCTTTATCAGAATTATGATCCGAATGATCTCCGGAAATCGATCTATTTTGCCAGATCCGGGAAATACCAGTTGTTCAAGGGAACCTATTTAAGCCGGGCACTGGGATCAAATGCACTATTTACCGGCATTGCTACGGACGAGGTGATACTGATTAAAGCAGAGTGCCTCGCAAGAGCTAACCAGACTGAAGAGGCAATGACTGCCCTAAATACACTGTTAAAAAAACGTTGGAAAAACACGGTTCCCTATACTGCACTGACAGCAGCAGATAAAGAAGAGGCTTTATCGATTATCCTGAAGGAAAGAAGAAAAGAATTATTGTTCAGGGGACTCCGATGGATAGATATCAAGAGATTAAACCTGGCCGGTGCCAATATCATCCTGAAGCGGAAACTGAACGGGGAGGAGTATACCCTGCAGCCGAATGCGGAGAAATTTGCATTGCCGCTGCCCAATGACATTGTAATTCTGAGCGGGGTTGCACAGAATCCCGGGTGGTAAAAAAATAAATGCCGGAGGTGATCATCTTTCCGGCATTTAGCAAATATTTAGTTTTTGTTAAAACTGGCTTTCACCATATCGCCCAGTACCGGGTTTTGGTGACTCCCTGATGTAACAGGCACATCGGTAGTCAAAATCCTATCGGTACCGCTAATCGTTGTATAACTCTCATCAACAGCGATAAGACAACCGTCATTTGTGCCGCCGCATGCAGGATCTGTGGAAGGTACATTTTCCCAAAGCGTCCTGTCTGCTTCTTCAGACGGGCTTCCCGTAAACCTAAAGTAGTAATTGACACGTTTTGCTTTTTCAGTTTTCGACAGGTTTGCAGGTTTAAACGCAAAGGTCAAACCCATAATTGCTACAAGAGCAAAAGAAAACATAGCTCCAAGCCATGTTTTTTTATTGTTTTTCATGTTTCTTACCATGATATGCGACTTTTTATAAGATCAAAAAAGTGTTCCAAAAACTTCTGTTTTTATGTTTAGTTAAGGTTGTCCTTAGGCGGACCTCGCCGGAAACCTTTTTCATTAAATGATGAATCTTGTTCCCATTTCCCGGATGACGTTGCCAGCAGCATCCGGGATAACCGCGAAGAGGCTATGTTTGCGGTCGTGAACGAATCTGTGAAGAGCCCTCTTTTGGGCATCAGGATACCATAAGTCCAACTTGCCATAATAGACGTAAATCCTGATCACGGCAGCAATGCAGTAAATGACAAATCCGATAAACAGCATTACCATATAGGCAAGTGTGGCAATAAAGGACATGATCCTAGCCACCTGTGTTATCTTTGCTGTATCTAAAATTTTCATCCCTTTACACTGACTTTGTTATCCCTTTTGAAAAGCGGCGCAACCTTGGCGCTAGCCTGCCCTATGTTTTGCACTTTATCGTTGTACCCACGTTCCATATACCAGATGCCCGGCCTTTCTTTCCAGTACCGCGGGCTTTGACCTAATCTACAAGCATTACCTCCGGGGGCCTGTAAACCGGCTCTGATATTTACCATCAGGAATTAATGGAAGCCAAGTCGGTACTCCCCATCAATTTTTTATGATATAATTAAAGTTAGGTCCATCAGATTTAGGGAACCCCAGCACCATTCGGGAATTTATAGTGTCCTTTTTGAGTATTCCAAGGTGGAAAAAGAGAATAATTTACCGACTTTCAGGAATGTAAGACAGCGGGTAGAGAACTGATTTATTTTCGAAAAAATTTTTTCTTGATCTTGTAGAGGTATTTAGTCTCAATACTGAGTATAGAAGCTAGTACATCATGGATCAACTTATCCGTCAGCCTAGGATGCTCTTCCCTGAACAACAGGTATCTCTTTTCTGCGTGCCCGATCTTTAGCAACTGCTCCCGGTTTTTAACCGTATTCAGTTGTTCTTCGTAAATCTCAATCAGCATGAACAATAAAGTGGGGTTTTGTTCTATAATATGCTTTGCCCTAGGCAAACTCAGCAGGCAAACCATGCTGTCCTTAAGGAAGTAAATATATTCACTGCTGGAAACAGCGCTAAAAAAACTGGTTGAGGAAAGAAAAAATCCATTTTCAATTGCCCAGGATATATGCCGCTTTCTATCCTCTAAAGAATAACCGCAGACCAGACCACTTTCCATGAAGCAGATAAATGAGGAAGAATTATAAGGTGTATTCAGGAACATGCCTTTCTCAAAACTTTGGCGCACAAAAAGCGGCTCCAGCAATTTTACAAGTTGCTGATCAGCATATTTCAGTTCCATAAGTCTTTGATTCAGAATGTCCATATTTTTTATATGGGGAAATTAATTTTACTTTATTTTATCTTGTTTTTCCGAAACATAAATTATCCCTAACCCAGATACAAATATTTTACACCAGGAGTAGTTCTGGTTTGACGAGTAGGCTTTTGACCGTGACGAAAGCTCCCCAGAATATTCCAAAGTTCGGAATGAAGATTTTATAAAATGCCGATATTTGTCGGCATTTTAGGAGATTTTTTACGCTAATTTTGCCGTTTTAAAATTTCCGTTTACAGAAAAATAAAATTCATCAGGATAAAAAACGAATGACCTACGCCAAATAAGCTTTTGCGTGGTGAAATGATGTTTCTGTATGGTAAAATAAAGTTTGACTGTCTTTTTGAGCCGTTGATTTCCCCATGTAGCGCATCATTAGCGATTAAATGATAGCGCGGTTTATAATCTCCGCTGATACCAACGTGACGCTGAACCAGTAAGTTTCGGACAGATCTGCTCCCAACTTCAAATACATCCCGATGTAAACTTTATACCGGCTGCAAGAAACCCGGGAAATGTATAGCTTAAGAAAAAAACAATTACAGCAGGTCTTCACTTTAGAAGGTGCAATAGTACCGGACAGTTTTTTCGGTAAATGAAAAAAGCAAACGAAGGGAAGGCCCAAGGATGGGGTTTGCAGGCCGCAATTGTGCGGGGGGGAATCCAACCGACCCTTATTAATTTAGCTTCCCGGACAATTTTTGCTATACCCTGTCAACGCTGCACACCCTGCCCCCGCTTCCCTGACTTTTTACGTCGTCGCTTTTCAGCTTCTTCAACAGTATCAACCGCAATATCGGGAACATAAACAGGCGCTAATAATACCTCTAAAAATTCTCCAACTGCTTTACCTGTTACTTGCAGCATTTCTCCAATAGAAGATAACAATCCTTTAGCTACATCACGAGCAAGATCATTTGGCTACCGATCTACTCTGATAGCCTTTTGCTGCACCCTCCAGCAAAACATCCAATTGTTCCCTTTGCTGTAAAGTACCGCTCTTCAAAATATTGGCATAGGACAGGGTATCTTTCAGGTTGCGCTTAAAGCTCACCTGCTTATCAAACAAATGCTCACTGCATTGCTTTGAAAGGTTAGGGTAAGCAAAAAGAGGATGCAATTATAACACCCTTCAATTAGCCCAATCAAAATATGTTATCCGTTAACAAGAAAACGTCCTTCAATATGTTTTGAAGGACGCTTATTGGAGATAAAGGAATATTTTAGTCGCTTTAGTGCCGATTTGAGACTGTGATCAACTGAAAAAACTCATACAATAATAGAGGTAGAATTTAAGCAGATGTAGTCGAAAATAAACCCTTCTACTATAAATTTTAGGACAATAAACCAACTAAGGAGCTATCCAATCAAAGTCAATCAAATGACCCAGGTTATCTGTCACTTTTTTATCTGGATTGGAACGAAGATATTTTCCATTAACACCATTTACAACGGTAACTGTTTCACCATCATCCCATCCACCTCTTAAATAATTCCATACCCAAGTAAAAGCACTGTTTCCAGCCATCTCTAAAAGGGCTATTGCTTGGGCTTTGGTTTTTTTGACTGCTCGTCCCGTTGAGTTTTCACTCACAGTGTGAAATGCATAGGCCACAATTGTGTCATTTGAATCTTTCCAGACACCAGAAATTCTATACTTTGCCATATTTTTTTTTGGAAAATTAAAAAATGGATTCATCACAACTTTACGGAAACCCGTAATGATGTCTTTTTTGTTTCTCATACCTTGGCTCCTATTAATTCAAATCAAAATATGAGCACAATTTTTAAAAAATCAGTAATGTCTACCGCACTAGTTATTTTAGCCGTGATGATGCACAGCTCCTGCAAGAAAGCAGCCCAGGAATCGGTAAAGGAGCAGGAGCAAGTTCCGGTAGTTTTTTCTTATGAGGTGACCTGTGATTATTGTAACATTTCCTATATCGATGCAAGCAATCAGACTAAAACTGTAACGAGCAACATAGGCAAATGGACTTATAAAATCGAGAAAAAGATTTCCTTTGACTTGAAGTTAAGCGTTTCATCAATCATTTCAAGTTATCAGACCATCCAGGCTTATATCTTAAAGGACGAGGAAGCGGTATACGGAAATCTCGGTTACAACCGTGCGGATCTTTCCTATAACACCGTTTCTGGAAACGGCACATCAAGTTTTGGCAGTTATGTTTCCACCACGCCAACCGGCGGGAACAGCTCAGGTGGAACCACCGCGCCAACCTCTTCAGTTTGCGGGGCAAAAAACAAGACCGGAGGCTATTGCAAACGGGTAGTTGTCGGAGGTGGCAGATGTTGGCAGCATAAATAGACTGCCCGGGCATGTCTTCAATTGCATTTTACTTTAGCAACATTTATATCGTTATATTAAAACAAAAATCATGAAAGCATTTATTTTGTCAATAGTACTGATGTGCTGTTATTTTCTTGGCAATTGCCAAAAAATATCTTCACTTGGCACAGTCAATGAAAGCAAGCTAGGAAGATGCACCGGTTCAGCTTATTGTTCGGCGTGTAAAAACTGTTCCCGTTGTGCCCACTGCGGGAGTGGAGGCACCTGTGGGGTATGCTCACCTGTTGAATCGCAAACCCCAGTATACTCCAGCCCCCGCAAAAAAGCATCTAGCGACAAGCCGAGATCATCTGCATCTGGTCAGCAGAAAAAGCAATCCTTCAGTGCTGAAAAGAGTAATATGAAAAGTTACGCTTCTGAATCTTTATCCGCGGTAAAGCTCAAAGAAATCAGTCTTCGCTCAGGGCCAGGATTATCCTATCCTGTTATTGAAACGCTTAAGCGCAACCAAAAAGTGAAACTGCTTGCAAAAAAGGGAGAGTGGGTAAAAGTGAAAGTCCTGTCCTCTGGAACGACCGGTTACTGTAATCTGGCAGGAATAAATTAATATCCTGTACGAATAAGCTCTAAGAATGATCAGGTGGGGAAATAAATTCATTTGACTAACCCCCACTATTTTTTTCCTGTAGAAGCTAAAGCGAAACATGCTGGGATAGTGCCACTGGGGTTTCGCAGGCCGCAAGGCGCGAGGGGATTTTCCTTTCATACCTTTTGATTTTTTTATAAAAACTATAGTCCTTCCGCTCAACGCTGCATACCCTGCTCTTGTCGCCTTGCTTTTCTCCTTCTTCGCTTTTCTGCTTCTTCAATAGTATCAGACGCGATATCCGGAATATGTAGTGGCTCCATCAAAACTTCCAAAAATTCGCCTACGGTTTTACCGGTAGATTCGAGCATGTTGCCAACAGAAGAAAAAATTCCCTCAGCGACACCTAAAGCAAGTTCATTAACCACAGATCTGCTCTGGTAATTTTTCATAGACGCCTCCAGCAGGATATCCAGCTGCTCCCTTTGCTGTAAAGTACCGTTTTTTAAAATGTTCGCATAGGCCAGGGTATCTTTGAGGTTCCGCTCAAAGCCGAACTGACTATCAAACAAACGTTCCCCACATTGCTTAAAAGCCATTCGGTCAAATTGCCCCATTTTTCTGGAGTGCTCAGCATTTCTGCCTTTCGAACTGTTCATGGGGCTAAGCTTTATTTTATTGGTGATATCCCTTCGACTGACAATCACCTGTATATGCATCTGGTTTCCGTTCTTTTTCTCACCGCGCTTCCGGCTACCATTTTTAACCGCTGCATCCTTATGGCTATAATACCGGTTGTGCTCCACCTTACCAAACCAGAGCAAGTCCTTATTGCTGTTTATCCCAGGGCGTCTGAAGTTCTTTGCATATTCATCCATTACTTTCTCTGTATATGCTTTCAGCACATTTTTCACATCAGGATCCCCAACCGATTTCCTTAAATGCTCTAGTTCCTTTTGGCTTGGACTGATGTTGATCAGGAAAAATTTGGCCTCATGTCTCCCCAGCTTTGCATTGTTTCCATCCAGTGCCCGGCGTACTTCATAGGCCTCCACATCCTGACGGCTTCCATTGAACCATAGTTCCGGCTGCTTTAGCTCCTCCGTATGGTTCTCCTTTTCCAGGTAATTTACCAATCCTCCACTGCTGCCCTTATTACTGGCTTCCTTATTATCCGTAATATTGATGTACATGGCTATAAAAGGTCAATCTGGTTTTTGGTTATCCTGATCAGTTCCTCTTTCTCCTTGGCTGAAGTCATCATGCTAAATGCATCCCTGCTTTTGATATAAGTGCCGAGTATATAGTGAAACTGTTTTTTAAGCTGCTCACCTGTAGATAGCCTCACCAAAATGCTTTTTAGCACCTCATCAGTATTCAAAAGTTTGCTACTGTAATTTTTGCCGGCTGATAAAAGTTCATTTTGGCCACTGGCTAGCGTATCGCTCCTTTTCTCCAACTCTCGAAGAAGATTATTGGTATCCCGCTGGCTACCCGTCATCCGATCCACCTCTCTTTTGATCGGAATAAGCAGGTCATTTTCCTGGGTCTTGATAAAACCGATGTAATCCTTATGCTGTTTGAGCAGTGTATTCTTTAACAGCTCATCATTGATATCCAGCGGATCTTTCTTACTGCGAAAGAAGTAATCCACCATCTGCGCAAAAACCAACCGGTTCGGGCGGCCAAGTTTTTGCGCGATCCTGTCCATTTTGAGCGCAGTCTGTGTATTATATTTTATGGTTCTTAATGTTTCCATTTCAGCTCTTCATTGTTCGTTAAGTAACTTGTTATGTATATCACAATATATATTGCCCTATAGATATACAGCTATATAAGCATGCACATATCTGCATATCCACAACCCTGTCTAGGGTCCCTTTTTCTTTAATCCTGCCGCCGTCAGCGGCCAAGAGAACCCCTGGAGGGTTCTCCAAACAGCCTTTACGCTAGCGTAAGGCTAAGATGGTGAGGCTCTGCCCAACCACCGCTTGCTCCTTTTTCTGGAAATGAAAAAGGACCTTTTGCATACTGCTTAAACCCCTCAAAGTTTTTTAGTGGGAGACCGATCCCAACAGATCTCCCATAAGAATTATTCAAAAAACTATTTTAAAATGCTCAATTATTATTTTACACTCACAAAATCCATAGTTGTCCTTAAGATAAACCGCAACTTAACACAGTTTCGTTTTCCAGGTTCCAGGATACCCTGCTTCCGAGGAATGGATTATAGGATGGGCTATAAAAGATGTATCCAAAAACCTGAAGTTCACCAATACACTTGTGATAGGTTGAAGTTGAATAGATCTTGGATGAACGCATCAGCTTGCTCCGGCTGACCTGAAAAGGGTGAGTCAACCCAGAGTTTTCCGAGGCAAAGATCAGCGCAGCCAAAAGGCTCACGTGAAACGCCGAAAGCCTTTGATCCGCCTGAATCCGGTCTTTAAGATAATCAAGGTTTTTATCAATGCTCCCCATGTGCCTCCTCTCGAAATAATCTTTTGACAACCGCATTCTCTGGCGTACCATTACCCAAGATCCGCCTAATATCCTCACGGCTAAAATAAACAATGCGGCCAATCTTAGTAAAGGGTAGTTTGCCGCTAACTCGTAAGTGCAGCAAAGTCCCTGCAGAAATTTTCATCAGTTTCCTGACCTCAGAATTTTTGAGGTACTCATCAGGCATTGCCGTTTGGAGTGGAACAATTTTTTTGATCTCATCGATCAGATCGCTTTTTAGTTCAAGCAAATCACTTTTGGTAACCAGGTCTAAATTCATGCTTCTTAAAATTTAATGATCATACTCTCCACCTAGCTAGAACAAGAAGCTCGCTATTTGGAGATTTAACATCAAAGGTGAGAACAGAAACATGTAATCAGATGCCCAATGGAGGTGTTTGGGCATCATTGTGCATTAAACTACGCTAATGGTGATCAACAGGCTTAACCGGAACAATATTAAAAGCCCTATCCTTGTCGGATATGAAAATATATTTAGAAGAGTCTTCAGAAGAAAAATAATTCTGGGCAGTTGCCAATGGTATTGGCTTGTCCCCATGAACAAAATTCTTGGCAATCATCTTATACCATGGACTGTGCCCCTGAGTGCTCACCAGTCTTTTACCGTTTGGCAACATCAGTTTTTGAAACTGGCGCATGAGATCCATGAATGCCGCTAAATTGCCGCTGTTGATTACAATTTTTTCACTCGCCTCATACTGCAAGGCCTCATCGAGCTGAGCCCGTAGACCTGCCACCATACTTTTGAGCTGCGCAATTTCGTCATCCCTTTGACTTAGCATCCTCTCCATGGATGTGTTTACATTCCACTCATCAACGGTATTTAAGAATTCTTTGAAGGTCTCTAATTTATCCAGGTTAGCAGAGTGAATTTCATATTCAGGTTTAAAGGGATTTTTAGCTGAATAAAAAGTAATTCTCCTTAGGATGCTGCTGTTTACCTTACGGAAGAAGGCTTCATGCCCATTTGGATTCCGTAGCAGATAATGGCTTAGATGAAAGTCGTAGAATGCTTTATACTCACCACCAGGAAGACTGTAAAGTTTCAGTGCAAAGAAATTATCCTCCAATTTTCTATTGGAAAATATTGGGTTGCCTATCTCATATGGATGTGGAGAAAAATCAAATCTCCTGCGAAATTTAAAAAAACGTTCTGTCATGATAAATTGTGGAGTGGCGTTCCCTTTCAGCAACCAGACAGGGAACTGTTAACAATTAATAACAATATACAAGTATTCAGGTCTGTAGGCAAATTCCGGATATTGCCATTTCTGAATTTGTTTTTTAGGAATGCAACCCATTGGACGGGAATACACTTACTATTGGAAGCAAATCCAAACCCATTATTCTTTCTTTAAACGTTTATTGAGGAAATCGATTATCTTTCCAAATTTGTCTAACGTGTTCTGGGAAAAGCTGAATTCCCGGTTTTTGATCAGTGATTCCTGGACTGCCCTGTTGAATTGCGTTTTGTTGTATGTAGTGGACTCCGGATAGCTAAGCTTCTGCATTTCCATCAGTTCGTCTTTTTCAAAAAGCTTCTCTATGGCTATCCCGGTCCAAGAGGGATCGACATCGCTAAGGTCAAAAATCCTGTTTTCGGCCAATATGCCGAACTGCTCAATATATCTTGCCTTCTGCTGCCTGCCCTCTTTGTCCGAATCCAGTAAAACGACGAAGTCTTTTCCCCATCCCAGATATAGGCTGATGAGTGTATCGATATTGCTTGAACTTGTGCTGGGCGATAGATTGAAGAAGCTCTCCCGCTTTAGGATTACCTCGAGAAAATATTTTATGGCATAGAAGTCGTTCTTGCCTTCCAGGAACACGCAGTCGGCAACATTTTCCAGATTGCTAGGGACATAGTCCAACACATCGAGTATCGGCTGGAAATATGCGGTATTGTGCGGATGCTTGGAGGCAAATTCCCGGTAAGGCTCAATTGTCACATTGGTTTTCTTCTGGTCATATTCATCAAGCTTGTCCAAGTCGAGCCCAAGGTTCTTGACCACGAAAGTACTTTCCAGCCATAGTGGATTGATCAGGTGCTGGCTGTGGGTAGTGTATATGATCTTTCCGTCTCCGATCAGGTTCTCGAAGCTCTTGAGCAGCTGGGTCTGTGCCGATGAATGAAGATTCGAGGCAGGCTCGTCGAAAAGGAAAATAATGCTCTGGGGAGAATCCCTTCGATAGGGGCGAAACTGCGTGAACAAAAGAAAGATGAAAAACCATCTGAATCCCAGCGATCGCTCGTTGACTTGGTATATCCCGTCGCTAGCCTCTATGGAGAATTCCAGAAATGCAAGCCCGTCCTCGTCCAGGTCGTAGTCGATCTTGACCTTGGTGTTTTTGATCTTTCTCTTGAAGATAATGTTCCAGGCATCGAAAATGATGTCGGTCACCTGTGCCTCCATTTTCTGGACAAGCCTGTCCAGGCTTCTTCTATCGCTTTTGTCCTGGCTTTTGATCCTTTCTATGAGGTGGGTATTGATGTCTGTATCATTGCCCAGTGAGTTCAAGATATCCTGGACCAGGTCAATGTAGAAGGACTGCTTGGAAGTGGGCTTTTCCTTTGTCTCCAAGGGCAGCTGTCCAGGAAACTCAAAAAGGAAATTCGGAAAATAGAGGATGTTGGGAAGCAACTTGCTACATATCGCGGCCAGTCCGAGATTGATCTCGTTATGGAACTTTTCGTTGAAATGCTTGTATTTGCCGGGATTTGATTTCGTGCACCCATCCATGCCGCTCCAACGCATTCCAGATCTCACGAACTTAGAATTCTTGTATTCGAAGTTCTTTATAAAGAATATCTGTTCTACAGGCTTGAGATTCTTGAAGGTCGAATTTGTCTTCAGATAATCGTTCAGCTGTTTAAAGTCGTTGTCCTCCAGCTTCAGGGTAACCTTGATAGAAATCACGTCGTTGAAATTGTCCCTTTTAGATATCGGTATCAGGGAATCATAATCGGTAATCGAAGAACCGGGAATCTCCAGCACGCCAATAGATTTGTCGCTTGCGCTGAACAAATTCATCGCCTCCAGAATAGTGGTCTTACCGCTTTCATTTAGTCCGACAAGCGTGTAAATGTTTGCATCGGGCGATTTATCGAGGTTGAAGACAATGTGCTCGATGCCCTTGAAATTTGATATCTCAAATTTTTGGTACTTCATTTTGATTGCGTTTGTTTGTTTTTTAGACGAAATTTCCAATAGTTTCCCAAGGATTTTCGGGATTCAAGTTAGTGATAAAAAACAATATTCTTAAAGTTTCTGACTGTTTCTCTGCTTTAATCACGCTGGCTTTCAGGTTTTAACGGACTTATCGATTCTGTGTTTTTTGTGGCACGGTCATGGCGCATAAGGAAGTTCCCCGATCTGCAGGATAATCCCCAGAACAATATATTTGCCCATATCAATAGATTAAGTGGGCTGGCCAATTTGTTTGACCCCGTTTAACTAAGTTGGGCTTTCGGGAAAGAACCACTATCCCCGAAAGCTCAAAACAGTTTCCCTTGTAATCTCTGCTATATTATAACGACAAATGTACCGCTTAAATCAGCTCTCTTCAATGGGTATCATGCCATCCTTAAGAAACGGTATCCAAACCTTAGTGATGTATCCTGTTCCAAAAAGATCAGAATGATCAGAATAGTCTTCCTTATGTTGGAGTAGCCACTTATGCTTTTCGGTAAATCCGAACTTGCCAGCGCCTCCTAGTCCAGGAATAAACCATGACAATCGGAGCGCAAAATCTGATTTGCTTACGATATTCAAAAATTTGCCAATTCTGTTGACCGGTTTGTGCCAGTTAAAGTCACATGGTAGTGCACTTCCTAAAAAAAGGATTCGGTCGAATCTCAGCTCTGGAAAACGACGCATTGCATGTCCCACTATATAGGTCCCGAAACTGTGAGCAACTACGCAAACTTCAGGCCTGCCATCTCCGTAGGCCGCAAGAGTATTGTTATAAAAGTCATGGAATTTGCTAACTTGTTTATCCCTAGCCCAAGGGTTCAGTATGCTTATGACAAATCTCCCATAGTCCCAGTTGCGGCTCAGAAAACGGACGCCATCTGTATTCCTTGTCAGTATATAGCCAAGGTCGTCTTTCCAATTGCCCCTTGTATTGAAACCATGTATCGCAAACACCAGGATGTCTTTTCTTTCTTTATTTTGTTCTTTACGATAAGCACTCGCCAATGTTGCCGATTGTGCCACTTCCTCCAGTTCGACCTGTGATTTGCTCGTAGAAGTGTTTTGAGACATAACTTCCTTAGCATAGGGTTCTAGAACATTAAAAAGCTCCACAGGTATTTTAGAGAGCAATATGGTCAGTTCTTGGTTTGTCATTAACCTGAAAAAGTATCTGATGATCCCAACCCCGCTCTTAACTTCAAGTAAGGCAGTTATTTGTTCGGCAACCGACATCTCCGTCTTCAGGATGTTCAATAGGCCTCTGCCAGCATATGATTCAAAAAAGGAGGCATGTGCAAATATGTATTGATCTTGGGCAGTCTTTTCGATTACGTTCGTTGATTCTAGAATAGGACCTATTCCCTTAGCAATTTCAGCTTTGAGCCCTGTCTGCAAGGCAATCTCCTGTATTTCTGCACCTGAAAGAAATCTTTTCTTTCCTATTTTAAGGTTTAATGCCAATCTCGATAGCACATCGTCGATTTCTTCATTTGTAACCTTTATTCTTATTGGCGCCTTGGTTTGGCCTCTCCAAGCAGTATAAAGGGGTATTTGCGACATAAAATATTCCCTAAAGTTCATCCCTTGTGAAGTTGCCCTGATCATAGTTGAAAGCAAGATTGGCTTTGATGCCATTTCCATCAATTCTGGATTTTGACGCACAACGCTCCAAAATTCGGTTCCTCGTGCTGATTGGAGGATAATGGTTCTAATCTCTTCTTGGCTTAAACCTTTTATAGTCAATGTATTCCAATGGGCGAATTTGCTTCCAAAGCGATGGCGTGAAGTTACAATAAACGCACTTTCTAAATAAGTGCTGCTTAATTCAGAGATCTCAATTTCGAGTTGTTGCTTAAATAGCTCAGATAGTTCATCATATCCATCCAATAGAAAAGCAATTGTATCGTAGTCAACGAAATCGCTAATGGCTAATTCTTGGGTAATTTTTGTGATGGATACATTGATTAGGTCTGTCAGGTTGCTAGAATAGTTCCTAAGTGAAACAAAAATGGGAGTCCATCCTCTTTTTGCTCCATAATAAGCCGTCCAATCTAGGAAGGTAGTCTTGCCACTACCTCCTTCGCCAGTTATGATCAGTCGTAGTCCTTTTACCAGTACTGTTTTGGGAGAAGGTAGGCTACTGGAAAAAAAAGGATCTTCTTCGCTTGTATATGGACGAGATTTCGGATCGTAATAGGCCTCGATTTGCTGTTGATAGCGTTTAATCAAGTTCATTGAGTGCGATATTTAGTTTAAATGATATGTATTGCTAAATAACTGTTAAGTTATCAATCCAATAATACATAAATCATTTTACATTTATAAAGCCTTACTTTAAATTGTGATTTCGTGTTATGTTTGCAAAAATTGTCAGCCTAGGGGAACTTAACTGTCAGGTATATGGTTAGGCGCCGACTGTTCAGGATTGATCACTCCTTGTAGAAAAACCGTCGTCGAGAAAGTATGACGAGTCAGATGATAAATGAGTACTTTAGTATTTGTACAAAGATCGGCGATTTCTTTCAGCTAACCATTCATGCGTTGATTAGTGAGCACTGGGAATGTCAACTGAACTGTGTCAATCCAAATTAATGCTCCTCTGTCATGGTTATAGGTTATTTTTGGAACATCCCTTGTCTTTATCGGTTCACTTACAAACACCATCTCTAATTAACTCTAATTAATAATCTACGTTTACAACTCGTAAACCATGTTTATTGCCAAAACCTCTAATTAAACTCTAATAGTTAGCACTCTACTTAGCCTAGCTATTAGAACCAACATTAATTTTTCGCTTTATATCATTCGGATGATTTTTTATTTCTTGCTAGAGTTATTTAGCCGGTAACCTCCCGTTTTCGGTGCTCCTACAAACTCTATAACATCATTATTAATTAAATTGGTTAGCTCTCTTCTTACAATACTTTTACTCAACTCAACTCCTTCTGTAATAGCATTCGCTCTACTTCCAGGCTCATTCTGAATAAAACTTACTAGCCTTTCTCTCACTTTTGTATTTATTTCTTTCCCAAAAGCATGAACAATCAAATCATTTACTGTTGCGTTTACTGTTGCATTTGTACCTTCACTTTTTTGGTCTCCTAACGGAATAAGAACTCTAAATACATTCCCCTCTATAACTCAGGTTTTCCAGATGAATAATAATGGTAAGGTTTATAGTGGAAGGGCCATTTACGTAACCCGTAATGATAACAGCTAAGCTCTCATTAGGTGCACAACACCAACAATGAAAACCATCTTGTACGAACCTGGTACCGGCCATCCAACCATTGCGCATTCATAAAGTTTTAGAGGAACTTTCAACGTTGTTATCCTTAAAAAAAGATACAATACTTTTCGATTGATTTCATGACTGCAAATACTTGTCTGTACAAATACACTGCTTTTGTCAATATTAGCAGTATATTTTCGCGAAATCAAATCCTGTCTTTTTAAAAGGATCGGATCATATCGGTCCATATCGGATCAGAATCTAATAATTTGCCTTTCAACAAGCAAAATCCCAATCTTGATCGAACTGACCGACATCAATGTCGGTCAGTTGTGATGCCATATTTTAAAATTTTCTTAATCTGATTTCTACTTGAATCAAATACATCAGAAATGATTTAGAGTTGACAAGACAAATTACAACCGATTTCCTGTTACATTGCCAGCTGTCTATAACGCAGGTCATTGGGCCAGCTTCCGTTATTAACTTGGTATAAAACAGAGGTCATTGGACCACTTTCCATGATTTATTATAGTTGGACAAACCAATTAATTTGAACCCTTTGCAACAATTTTAAATTATTTTTAAGCTCACTACTAAATAGAGTGTTATGAGGAAAATATTTTTGGCGTGACGGGGTCAATCGCAGTCGGTTTACCCATATAAGTCTTATTATTCCATTTTTTTAACAACCTGGGCACATCATTTAAAATGCCACGCATGTCCAAAATTTTGGTTTAAAAAAACAAGAAAAGTTATACTATTAGTATCCCAATTATTGATTTTTTAAACCTATAGATAAAAATTATCTCTGAATTTAGGATATAAAAATATTTAGCTATCAAATTCAAGACTAAACTTCCATGAAACCGAAGATAGCTTTTTTTTCAACTGCTCAATATTTTCAACCAGATCTTGAAAACTAGGTGGATTTTGTTCGTAAATCATTTCGCTTTTCATCTTGTTATAGTCGGCTTCCCAGGCTTTTATGAAATCAGCATGCGGAATAGGATCTAATGTTACTGGATTATGCTTATTATAATCTACGCCACCAATTTTAGCATATTCATATCGATGGGCGACAATCGTCTCATATAAATTTTGGTCTTCAATAGCAGATAGAATTTTATCATTTTGTGATAGGTGATAAACATCATACATGTGGCGACTCAATCGATCGACACGGATTTTTTCAACAGGTCGATTAAACTCTTCATGTAGTAAAAACAATTTCTCCAAAAAAGTTCGTTCCGCATCAACGGTTGGCACACTAATAAAAGGGGACGCAAATTCTCCTTCTGGATAAGTTTCATCTACAAGAGAACCAAATTCTTTTATCGAATATGGTTCGATTAAGGATCGGCAACCAATTTCAATCTGAACTCTTGGAAGCATATATCCTGGCGTTTCAATAATATTTGGATAGTGAATTTCAATTATCCTAGGGTCTTGATCACTCGCAACGGCATCAACAACCTTTAATTCTACGGCATCAAAACCTTTATCTTTAAAGCAAGCTTGTAACTCTTCAAAAAAAGCGCTTGTCGTATATTCTCCTGCAGTCTTTCTTAGGTTTGTACGTTCTTTTTTCGAGAGATTTCCTGTAAATCCTAGAAATTTTCTATCAATTGCTAAGTCCACATCTTCAGAAAATCGTTCTATCAATTTCCAAGCCTTACTTACAGATGTACCCCCTTTGAATACTAAAGCTCTTCCTACTTCCATTTCAAAGATAATACCAAGCGTTTGCACTACCCACCAATCCTTTTCGACAGCAAAAGCAGGCATTCCTGTTTGATTACTAATAGCATTAAAGATAGCTTCTTTTTCTGCTGGTTCTATATCATAGAAATTAATCATATTGCTTTCTTCATTATTTTTTGTACCCATACTGGAGCCAAAGAAATATCATGTTCCAAATCTTTCCTATGCTCTTTTCTTAAAAGGGCAAGAATTTTTTTTTCTTCTTCTTCACTTAATTTACCATTTCCAATTTCCTTTAAAGCTTGGATAACCAGACGACTGATTTTCCCTTTTGCTAATAAGTTACTTGGAGTTGATTTTTTAAAAGTAATTGTTCTTTTCCCAATTTTTATTTCACGTGGGGAGCCATCTGTAAGTAAAACGATTTTCATCGGAATTTGTGTACTTAGCCCTAAGGCATTTAAAGCATATATTCCTGTAGGAACTGTACGTATCTTATCACGTTTAGCAATTGCTTGGGCAATCTCTTCAACAGATGGTATAACAGCACCAATATATTTACTTTCTTTGGGTCTTACATAAATGCCTTGAGCCACGCGAACAATCTCCTCTTTATCAGTCAGCCGTTCCAAAGCTTTCCTTACAGCTTCTGATGAACCACATTTACTAAAATCATCAGGAAAGAATAAAGTTCCCTTTGGTCTTCTCTTTATTAAAAGTTCTATTTGTTTCTCTATACTTTCCATTAGACCACACCTTTTATATTGTCACAAATTTAATTAACATTTGTGACAAAATCATCATATTTTCTGTCACAAATATTGACAATATTTGTGACAGAAAAAAAATCATAAGCAACATTAAGAATAACATCTGAAATAGGACCATACTTAGCAACTATATGATTAAGTTGTTGATTATCTTTAGTTATATGACCTAAAACCAATCACGGCATCAAGTCCCGCATCCGAATCTCGTGCGAGAAATTAAATTGATAGATCATGTTAGTTTTAATATCCTCTTGTCTATACATTTTTTGCAATACCTTTGTTGAAACTTTATAATCGACCAGATCTAGGAAATAAATCACACCTCTTTTTCCCATAAGCTTGTTATTTCGATCAGATATAAATTAAATGATTAAAATAACAAACAATTTGATTTAGCTGACGAGGCAAACTAAGCTAGCTTTAAAACAATACAAGAAAAGCAAGCTAACCTTAAATTACTATCCATTTTAAGGTTAGCTTGCTTTTTGACCTTAAATAATACAACGATCCAACTCTTATTATTATGCAGCAAATCAGCGGAAAAGCTCTTCATAAAACAGCAAGTGTGTGTATTAACTAATATCAATCTACCTAAATAGCTTCATAACTTTCATATCACCAGCATCTTCTTCCTTCTTATCTCGGTCTAACAGTTTCTCCTGTAATGCAGACATCTCAGTACTAACTTTCGTATCGATCACCTTCGCATAATGTTGGGTTGTTTTCAGGCTATTGTGCCCAAGCATCTGGGATACAGTCTCAATCGGCACGCCATTTGAAAGCGTAATAGTGGTTGCAAAAGTGTGCCTGGCGAGATGATAAGTAAGTACCTTAGTGATGTTACAAAGATCGGCGATTTCTTTCAGGTAACCATTCGTGCGTTGATTAGTGAGCACTGGCAACGCGACTTTTCTCCATCTGCATATCCGGTGATTCTTATACCTGTCAAGAATTACTTTCGCCTCATCCAACAAAGGGATGTGACAGGGTGTTTCCGTTTTCTGCCGTTTAATGAATATCCATAAATTACCGTCATCACCCTTTGTAATCTGATCCGGGCGAAGCTGTTTCACGTCTATATAAGACAAGCCTGTATAGCAACTGAAAATAAAAATGTCTCGAACAATGTTTAAGCGCTCGAGTGGAAATTCCCTGTTTTTGATCCGATCCAACTCTTCCATATTTAGAAAAGTCCTTGCCTTAGCTTTCGCAGTATTTCGATAATTTAAAAATGGATTACCAACAATCCACCCGGCACCCAGGCAATACAGCATGATTTTTTTCAGGTGAACAATGTACTTCCGGGCAGACATTGCATTGTTTCCTCGATCTATCCTAAGAAATAGCTCATAATCGGTGATAAATTTAAAATCCACCTTTTTGATGTTAATGTCCTGAACCTCATATTTGAGCTGAAGAAATTGTTTAACATGTCTGATGGAACTTTGATAGGTTTGAAACGTAGCATAACTGTATCCTTTACCAATCAGTTTTTCCATATTGTCATTGTGCTTCTGATAAACTCTCAGCAGGCTATGGTTAGACGTATTCTTTCCGGTAAGATGATCCCTCAAGACTACCGCTGTCACCTCATCTTCCTTTTCAACAAGAGTGGTATGAAACCGTCGAACTTTTGAGGCCAGCGTATCCAGATAATCATTAAGTTCCCGGATCTCCTCGCGCAGACCAGTGCCTTTTCCTTTAAGCGCAGACCAGAAGCTGGGAACAATTTCCCTGCCGACGGAATATTCCGAATGTTTTCCTTTCACGGTAATCCGTAAATAGATGGGCATCATCTCGCCCTTGATAAAATTTTTTGGTCTTTTCAGATAGAATAAAAGATGAAAATTGTAACTCATAATGATACATTTAAAATTAAACAAATGTACATTTGAGCCAGTGAGTCATCAAGATGTTCGTCAGCCGAACGAGCTGTAAATCAATATCTTACAAAATAATCCAGCACCCGAACATTTCGGAATAATTCTGGTTTTGATATTTAATTCAATTTACTGACTAACAGTGTTTTACAAAAAATAGTCAGTTTTCGACTCACTAAAACTAACCATTCAGAATGGTCGAAAACGAGTCTTAATGCGTTATAAAAACCAAAACAATGTCTTGAAAATCAACGATTTGCGCGACAATGTTCTGGTTTGAATCCAAGGAAGTGGTCCCGACGAGAATCGAACTCATATCTAAAGTTTAGGAAACTTCTATTCTATCCGTTGAACTACGGGACCATTTTGTTGCGCAAATATAGTAAAAGTTTTGTCGCAAGAGAATTCATTTTAATAAGGATTTCCCACCAAGAATTGCATTTAATAATTAATTAGAAAGGTTATCTTTCGGGATTATTAGGCATTAGCCGCATTGATAAAAACTGTACTACTCACCATAATAAATCATTTCAATAACTTAATCTTTGTATTATCAAATTGATTGAGAACATGAAACTAACAAAAAATAAAATCCTGATTACAGGAGGCGCAACTGGGATTGGTTTTGGATTAGCTGAAAGGTTTATCCAGGAAAACAACACCGTAATTATTTGCGGACGAAGAGAAGCGGCTTTGAAGGAAGCGGCAGAAAAACTACCTTCGGTTATTACCAAAGTATGCGACCTATCTGATGAAAAGAGCAGAGTTGAGCTGTACAACTGGATTGCTGAAAATCATAGCGATTTAAACGTACTGGTAAACAATGCGGGCATCCAAAGCTGGATGAACATTGGTGATGATGATTTTTATGAGAAAGCAAATCACGAAATTACCACCAATGTTTTAGCACCACTACACTTAACAAAACTGTTTAGTAATCTGGATGCGCTGGATACAATTATTAATGTAACCTCCGGACTGGCATTTGTGCCTTTATCTACCATACCGGTTTACTGTGGTACCAAAGCATTTATGCGTTCTTTTACACTTTCTTTACGCCATAGCCTTAAAGATTCGAAAATAGAAGTGATTGAGATGATTCCGCCAGCCTTAAACACTGATTTGGGAGGAAAAGGAATCCACGATGCACACCCTCCCGTGAGTGAGTTTGTAGCATCGGTAGTTGAACAGATGAAAGAAGGTAAAACAGAACTGACTTTCGGTACAAGCAGCGACCGGGCAAAAGCGAATAATGATGCAATAACCGATTATTTTAACCGAATGAACCCCTAACGAGAGAAAGTAAGTTTACATCGCATCAGGATAAATAATAATAAAAGCCATTTGAAATTAATCAAATGGCTTTATATTTTAGTGCAGGTAAACACTACCTGATTACACTACCTTCCTGAAACTTTTCTACAGGTGCTACAAAAGTGAGTTTTCCTTCAGCATTTTCGGCCATTAAAATCATGCCTTGCGATAGAATCCCTTTGATTTCGCGTGGAGCAAGATTTATGATCATACTTACCTGTTTACCTACAATATCTTCAGGTTTGTAATATTCAGCGATGCCAGAAACCACGGTTCTTTCATCAATGCCTGTATTTACCGTTAACTTCAACAGCTTTTTGGTTTTCTCTACCTTTTCTGCTGCTACAATAGTGGCTACACGGATATCCATTGCCGAAAAATCGTCAAACTGGATATTTTCTTTTGCCGGAACAGCAACCACATTATTAGCAGCATTACTGGCTTTACTTTGATTTAATTTCTCGATCTGGAAGTCGATTTCTGCATCTTCAATTTTATCAAATAAGAGCACAGCTTCTCCAATATCGTGACCACGTTTTAACAGGCTAACAGTACCAGCATCATCCCAATCATGGCCGCCATTTTTAAGCATCTTCATTAATTTTTCTGCTGTAAAAGGCATAAAAGGTTCGATCAGGATCTGAATATTGGCCGCTATTTGAAGTGCAATATGCAAGATCGTTCTAACACGGTCTTCATCGGTTTTAATGAGTTTCCATGGCTCGGTTTCGGCCAGGTACTTATTCCCTAAACGGGCAACATTCATTACTTCTGATAATGCCTCTCTAAAACGGTAGTTTTCTATAGATGCAGAAATTTTTGCCGGGTAACCGGCCAATTCGTCAATAACAGCCTGGTCTACCTCAGCAATTTCCATACAGGTTGGTACCGAACCGCCAAAGTATTTATGTGTAAGCACCACCACCCGGTTTACAAAATTCCCAAGTATAGCTACCAGTTCATTGTTGTTTCTTGCCTGAAAATCTTTCCAGGTAAAATCATTGTCTTTAGTCTCGGGAGCTGTTGCTGTTAATACATAACGCAATACATCTTGTTTTCCTTCAAACTCTCTTAAATATTCATTTAACCAAACTGCCCAGTTTTTAGAAGTCGATATTTTTTGTCCTTCCAGGTTTAAGAATTCGTTTGCGGGCACATTATCAGCCAAGGTATATTCACCGTGTGCCATTAACATGGCAGGGAAAATAATGCAATGGAAAACAATATTATCTTTACCAATAAAGTGGACCAACTTGGTTTCGTCGCTTTTCCAGTATTCTTCCCAACCACATTTATCGTTTTCGTAACTGCTGATGTAATATTCTTCGGCTTTAGGATTCCACACATCGAGCTTGGCATAGTTACACAGCTCTTTAGTTGCAGAAATATAACCAATAGGGGCATCAAACCACACATAAAGTACTTTACCTTCAGCATCGCGAAGTGGAACGCGTACACCCCAATCCAAATCTCTGGTCATTGCTCTTGGCTGTAAACCTGCATTTAACCAGCTTTGGCATTGGCCGTATACATTCGGGCGCCATTCTTTGTGGCTTTCGATATAGGTACGTAAACGGTCTTCATACTTATCCAGCGGCAGAAACCAGTTTTTAGTTTCTTTTAAAATGGGTTTATCGCCTGATAGGGTAGATTTTGGATTGATCAGATCGGTTGCATTGAGTGTAGAACCGCAATTTTCGCACTGATCGCCATAAGCATTTTCGTTACCGCATTTAGGGCAGGTACCTGTAATATAACGATCGGCCAGAAATTGTTTCGCAGTGGCATCGTAATATTGCTCGGTAACCTCTTCCGTAAAAACACCTTTATCGTAAAGGGTTTCGAAGAAATCAGCAGCCGTTTGGTGATGGGTAAGCGATGAGGTACGGTGATAGATATCGAAAGATACACCAAACTCTTTAAAAGAATCGCCAATAATTTTATGGTACTTATCTACCACTTCCTGGGGTGTAATTCCTTCTCTTTTGGCTTTTAAAGTAATTGGCACACCATTTTCGTCAGATCCACAGATGAATTTTACATCGCGTTTATTCGATCTTAAATAACGGGCATAAATATCTGCAGGGATGTAAACACCAGCCAGATGCCCAATATGAACTGGTCCATTGGTATATGGAAGCGCTGCAGTTACGGTATATCTTTTTATTTTACTATTATCCAAAACAATTTTTATTAATTTGGCAAAGATAAGTGTTTTGAAGATGATTAAGCAGCCCCCGTATTTAAAAAAAGGAGATAAGATTGCGCTGGTATGTCCGGCAAAGAAATTACCCAAACCTATAGACCATGCCATAGCACGATTAGAAAGCTGGGGTTTGGAGGTGATTATTGGCGATAGTGTATACGCAAGTCACCACCAATTTGCGGGAAGTGATGCTTTAAGGACCAAAGATATTCAGCGCTTTATAGATGATTCATCTATAAAAGCCATCATTTCTGGCCGCGGGGGTTATGGCACCATCCGGATTATTGATGATCTGGACTTTACGGAGTTTAACAAAAATCCTAAATGGTTTGTAGGCTTCAGTGATATTACCGTCCTGCTATCACATCTGATTGCGCAATGCAATAGCCAGTGCATACACGCACAAATGCCTTATACATTTGAGGAATCTACACCAGAAGCTTTACTTTCTTTACAGAGGGCATTATTTGGTGAAAAACAGGCCTATTTTTATCAAAGTTCGTTTAAGAACAGGGCAGGAGAGGCAACAGGAATTTTGATTGGTGGAAATTTAAGTTTGCTCACCATGGTACAGGGCTCGGTTTCGGAAATGGATTTTACCGACAAAATACTCTTTTTGGAGGATGTTGGCGAGCAGGAATATGGTATAGATCGTATGTTGCGTATGTTGAAAAGAGCGGGTAAGCTACATGCTTTAAAGGGCTTGATTATTGGTGCCTTTAATGAAATTGAAGAAGAAAAAATCTCTTTCGGGCAAACCGCTGATGAGGTAATTTGGGACATTGTTAAGGAATATGATTATCCAGTTTGTTTTAACTTCCCCACAGGGCATATCGAAAACAACCTATGCATGACTTTAGGCGCTGAAGTAGCTTTATATGTAGAAACCAATAACGTTCAATTTAAATATTTATAAGATGGCAATTTTAGACAATTTAGGAAAATACCGCAATACAGGCTTGTTACTGATCCGTATTGGTTTAGGAATAATGTTTATTATTCATGGTTTCCCGAAACTTGCAGGCGGACCAAATGGCTGGACTGGTTTAGGCGGAAGCATGAAAGTAATCGGCATAGATTTTTTACCTGTATTTTGGGGCTTTATGGCTGCAGCTACCGAAACCTTTGGTGGTTTCCTGTTGATTGTAGGATTATTTTTCCGTCCGGCACTAATCTTATTAATCTTTACGATGATAATCGCAGCTTTGGTACATTTCGGCAAAGGAGATGGGTTAGGCGGTGCCAGCCACGCAATTGAGTTGGCTATTGTATTTTTCGGGTTGATTTTTATTGGCCCGGGGAAATATAGTGTAGATAAGAAGTAAGCTTAATTTTTTTCAATTTAAAAATAAAGGCCTGAAAATTTCAGGCCTTATTTTTATAAAATTATCCGGTAATGGTAATCGTAAAAAAGCGTTTTACCGTCTGTCCATTACCAAGGGTGGCCGTAACCGTTAAAACAACCGCCCCACTTGTACCAGAGGTAGGGAGTGGAGCATCAGCCGCACCACGTAAATCTTTTACCAGTTTATTAAAGGTATAAGAACCGCCACTTACTGTAGCGGTACCCAGATTGTTAATAACCGTACCTGTTGGCGTAGTAAATGAAAGTGTTTTCACATCTCCACTATAAGTAATTACAATATTTACAGTTCCTGTTCCTTTTATGGTAGGGGTAGCTGAAGCATAACTTGAATATGTACCCGATACCGTATTTAAATTACCATCAAAAGTAATGGTAGCGGCTGTATCAAGTGTTTCAGGTTGCTTTGGATCTTTTTTGCATGAGGCCAGGCCTAATATTGATGCAAATAATATGATTAAAATTCTTTTCATAGTTATAATTATTTATCCCAGAATACAGATTTTACAAATACTGAAGGTCGGGCTGGTGTGTTAGGATTGTAGCTTCTTTCGTTAAATGAATATGGCAATATGCGCGGAACGGATGTTGAAGGGGATACCGGAGATAATACAGGAAAACCTGTTCTTCTCCAGTCCGTCCAGGGCTCTATGGCAACCCCAAAGTTAGAAACAAACTTTTCCTCGATAATTTTTTGTAGCGCATCGCCTGTTGCCAAAGTTCCATTTGTTGAAGCCAGATAAGTAGCTAAACCGGCGGTTACAGCCGCAGCTTCTGTTCCATCTGAAAACTCAATCGCACTTGCAAATGACGCGTTTATACCTGCTTTATAATAAGTATCTGCTGTGGTTAAATCATTTCCTCCGTTTGTTCTGGCAAAATATTCAGCTAAAATCTGATTTTGCTCAGCAAATGTTAACATTCTTATTGGTGCTTCGCCAGAATATGTACCTGCTGAAAGTTTTCCTCGAAGGTAAGTGCTCATGCGCGAAAAGGAAGTACTTACCACTATATCACCATTTCCATTCGTGGCTCCAGCATAAGTAGCTCCCAGTAAGGTAAAAAATGAATTTCTCCTGCTATCGCTCTTGGCATTCATGATATCAACCAAAGTTTTACTCGGAAAAAACTGGTTTGGTCTTGATCCTTCAAATTGGTGAATAGGGTTGGTTTGATTGGCAGAACTTAAAAACCGCATTTGAAAATTGTCGGTATTTGCCCTTAACAGCTTATTGGTAGCTAATATAGCGGTTATACCCGTTTTAGCTCTTGTTGCATCTGCTGCCGTTCCATTGGTAGAAAAGTAGTGAATATACATTCTTAGTTTTAAAGCATTTCCAAAACGTTCCCATTTATCCATATCACCGCCATAAAATAAATCATCAGTTGCAGGTGCCAATAAAGATGCTTTTTTGATATCAGCAATACCTTCATCAATTAAGCTAAATACATTATCATAAATCGTTGACGATCCATCGAACTTTGGTTTTAGGTTTGCTTCATAACCAATGGCTTCTGTGTAGGGAAGATCTCCAAATGCATCAACATGCGTTTGATAAATGTATGCTTTTACCAATTCTGCAACACCTGCATATTTTGGACTTGTTGATTTGGTTTTTTCGATCACCTTTTGCAAATCAGCCAAAGTACCTGCAAAAGTAGCTTCCCAGGTATTATTGATATCACTTTCACCTATGGCATATTTATCATATTGCGTGGGTTGGGCTGCACCACCTCCCTGTGCTGCAAACTGCTGCACCCATAAGGAAGTGAAACGATGTATATCGGAGCCCATAGTAAATCCTAACCTACCTTGCGCAGCAGGTAAAACCAAACTTGCATCAGGATCTTTTAATCGTGTAGGATCATCATTAATGTCTACAAATTTTTTGCACGAGCTCAGTCCTGTTATGGCTAATGCCAATCCAAAAACTATTTTCTTTATATTAATTTTCATATTTAAACTCTCCTAATACTAAAATGATAATTTTAAAAATCCACCATAGGTTCTTGTTTGAGGCTGGCCGTTATACTCAATCCCCTGTCCGTTACCCACACCCAAAAGGTTGTTCTCCGGATCTAAGTGATGGAAATTAGGCGCATACATCAATAGGTTTCTTCCTGTTAAACCAACATTAATCCCTTTTATAAAGCTTAGTTTGTTTAATAATTTGCCTGGGATGCGATAAGATAGCGTCGCTTCCCTTAACCTGATCCAGGAACCGTCAAAAACCGCATATTGCTGTGCTGCTGAAGAATACAAATCGCTATAGTATTGTTCGGCCGTAATTAAGGTATTGTTTGGCGTACCATCAGCATATACGGCATTGTGCACATATAAACGATCTCTGTTACCTGTTTCTGCAGCAACACCATATCTTCTTAAATCGGTAATTGTTCTCGAATAAATATCGCCGCCATAACGGATATCGGCAAATAAACTTAATGATAAACCTTTGTAAGAGAAGGCTGTATTTACACCACCCGTCCATTTTGGATTTGGATCACCAATCGGCTGTAATTCTGTGGTATTGATCTGGCCAGAGCTTAACCTACCATTTGCATCCACAACATCCTTACCATTAAGTTTTTTAAATACCTGACCGAATAGTGTTCCATACTGATATCCGGTAACAATGCGGCCCTGAGGATTGGTAAAACCACCGTTACCAATAAATGGTACACCCGGAGCCAGTTCTACCACTTCGTTTCTTCCTTTGGTAAAGTTTACAGATAAATCCCAGTTAAAGTTTGTCGATTTTACCGGTGTTCCACTGATCAACAACTCGATACCATGGGCTTTTAAGGTTCCGGCATTTAACAGGGTACTGCTAAAACCAGAAGAGGGCGCGCTAGGGACAGAAAATATAATGTCGGTACTTTTGGTGCTATAGTACGCAACATCGATACTTAATCTGTCTTTTAAAAGCTTAGCCTCTAAACCAACTTCTCTTGAAGCCGTAAATTCAGGTTTAATATTAATGTTACCAGCAGCATTTGAAAAAGTTTGACCATTTACCCCATTAAATGGAAAGATTAAATTTGGCCCAAAACCATCAGAAGGACCTGCAGTACCAAAATAGGTGCCTGTACTGTAAATTGGTGCTTCTCTACCTACTTTCGCGTAGTTAGCCCTGATTTTCAAATAAGTTAAAATATCATTTTGTTTTAACTGAGGGAAAGCCTCTGTTGCAATAAAACTGGCATCTAATTTAGGATAAAAATAACTTCTTTTATCAGGGGCAAAGGTTGAAGAAACATCTCTACGTCCTGTAAACGACAGATATACAAAAGATTTATAATCTAAACTAACATCGGCATACACTCCCACCAAACTTTGTTCTCGTATAGTTTGAAGCGGAACATAAGTCAAGGTATTAGAGATATTGTAGTTATGTGCTGCCTGTATGCCATTACCCGTAACTTGTAACTGATCTGTTCTTCTGTAGTTAATCTCGTTACCCAATAAAAATCTGGCGCCAAAGTCTTTTAAAAACCTTTTGCTGGCCACCAAATTGAAGTACGAACTTACCTCACGCCTGTTGGTAGTGTTATCTATAATGGAACCAGCCCTACTTGCCGATTGGTTATTGTTAGAAGATTTTTCATTAATAGTTTTCGATACATTGGTATATTGATCGATACCAATTTTATAATTAGCACTTAACCAGTCTGCTATTTTATAATCTAAACCAACATTACCAATAGCCCGGTCTATCTTTTGCTTATATAAAACATATTTAATTGACCATAGCGGATTATCTGTGCCTAAAACATTATAATAAGTATAACCCGCATTATTAACACGGTTGCTTGGTATATTATTTAAACCTGCTGCCGTTTCAAATGGATAATTTGCAAGGTTGTACGTTCTCGGCAAAGTCATACCATCAAATAACGGATTAGACCTTGCATTACCTGTAGGGGTACCTACAGAATTATTATGAATGTACTGAATCGAAGAACTAATGGTTAAATTTTTACTCAATTGTGTACTGGCATTAACGGTAAAGTTATTTTTAGCCAAAGTATTATTATCGATATACCCACTTTCTTTAAAATTTCCATAATTAAAGTAATAAGCCGTTTTTTCGGTACCACCAGAAAAAGTAACATTGTTCTGTAGATTATAACCTCCTTTAAATATATCCTTAACATTATCCGGATAAGCGGTAAGGGTTTCTGGGTTACCAAGGTAATTGGTAACTGTTTGGCCTGTTATTTTAGCCCCCCACGACATTTGCGAAAAAGAATCATATAATCCATTTGCACCCTGAGAATATTGATTTTGATAATCCGGTAAACGGTTAACCTCTATATAATTGTAGTTACTGCTTAATTCTACTTTTCCGGCCTGTCCTTTACTTCCTTTTTTAGTAGTTACAATTACCGCCCCGGCAACAGCCCTGGAGCCATAAAGTACGGCGGCAGCTGGTCCTTTCAAAATCGTTACCGACTCAATGTCATCCTGGTTTAGATCAATACCCCTGTTTGAATTTGTACTTCCCGTATTTACGGATTGGTCACCTCCACCATTATCAATTGGAATACCATCTAACACCCATAGCGGCTGGTTCGATCCGGTAAAAGTGGTGGCCTGCCTGATATTAATATTTGATGATGCTCCTGTTGCACCGCCGGTTGATAGAATTTTTACACCCGCTACTTTACCTGCTAAAGCATTTACCACATTGGTTGAACGACCAGCGGTTAATTTTGAGGCATCAATGGTAGTAGCTGCGTAACCTAAAGATTTGGCTTCTCTTTTTTGGCCTAATGCCGTTACCACAACTTCTGATAGTGACTTTGAATCTGTTTCTAAAGATGCATTTACAACGCTACCCCTGATGGCAATTTCTTGAATTGAATAGCCTACCGAAGAAAAAATTAGCACTTTGGCGCCAGCACTTACCTTGATGGAAAATTTACCTGCGGCATTTGTAGAAACGCCAGAGTTTGACGCGTCTTTAATTCGTACACTTACGCCAGGGAGCGGTAATCCATCTTCCTGAGCCGTAACTGTTCCAGTGATTGTTCGGTCTTGCGCTATTGCTGAGGTGGCAATAAATAGCAATATGAACAAACTTTGTAGAAGTTTT